>Ga0310813_10000079_pt1 | contig 71074 bp, 85 predicted proteins | sample YN3metagenome_FD_203086 | JGI IMG/M metagenome (GOLD analysis project Ga0310813, IMG submission 203086) | Soil microbial communities from experimental microcosm in Duke University, North Carolina, United States - YN3 | ecosystem: Engineered > Artificial ecosystem > Soil microcosm > Unclassified... | reverse complement strand
TTTATCATTCTCTTCAATATGCGTGGCGATCTTATACGCTCTGGCGAATGTGTCTTCATTGGCCATTGTGATAAGCGAAATGAAATCTTTCGCCGCAGAGACGCTGGTACGCATAAAAGATAACAACATTGGGAACTCTTCAACCCTTGCTCCTCTTAATAAAATTAAGAAGTTATAGACCAATGAAAATGATGGCGGTTCTTTTCCAGCCCAGTCAATAGCTGAAACATTTGAATCTTTGATGTGAGGAACTTCTGAAACATCTTTGCCAATATATTGTTCATATTGACCAGCGCCGAAGTCTACGGTCTTATTATCGCGAGACAATAAAACAAGGCCTTTGCCAACTTCAAACTGTGCTCGACTTTTAAACATGAAGAGAGGAATGAACTCTAACTCTTTTCCAAAATTCTCCTCGGTGATTGAATGACATAAATCACCAATTTCCGCTTTTCTTGATCGAACTAACCGTGATGTTAATTGGATGACTGATAGGCGTGGCATCTGCAAGTCTGTTTGCATATCCACATCATCTAATCCTTGAGGTTTACCTCCGGTCACTCTCTTTTGCAAAGCGACGGCGCTTTGTTGCACAGGAGCGACTTGTTGTGATTGAGATTCTTCCATTACGGGATCATTCTTTTTTGCGTTCATCATGGTTCTCTCCTTAACTAATTTTCTGAAGGTTTAAATAAGATTTCCAAAAACGTTTAAACAAACCATCCGGAACATGCTCTCCTTTTTTAAACCTCTCACCAATTAGGGAAGTCAGAGTTTTATGATGAACTGATCTTTTAATCACATCTGATCGACCAAGTTCTTCATCAATAAACATCATAGCTTCTTGTTCTTTTCCCTCTTCGATGCTGACATAGAGCAAATCCTTCTGGTTGACTTCTAGATTCAATGGGATACTTTTAAATCCCTTTAAATCGTTGTCTTTCAGGAATTTAATGAGATCTTCTTCGGCCTTCTTTTTTATGGCTTCAGCTTCGTCTAGTTGCGCTTTATATCGATCGCAACTTAGTCGAGCATCTGCTACGGCTTTAAGAAGATCATGCTCATTAATTTTCTCAGGCATTAACCTTTTCCTCTCTTTTGACTTCCTTCGTCACAAACATTGCTTTGCCTTGACCTAATTGTGGAATTAAATAAACCACATTATTGTCAGGATCTTTAATCTCAATTTTTCCCTCTGCAAAACGCTTATCAGATACGCTGCGCGACGCGATCTCTTTTGCTGCCATCGCAACGGCTGTCTGAATACATCTTGCGTAAAGCGGGACCGATGAAACACTGTTGTCTAACGAAACAACCATTGTCCATGTTTTAAGCATTCGTTTTCCTCCTTTCTTTATTAATTAAATGAAAAAAATTTAAGCATATGATTGCTGTGATGCTTTTCCGTGACATGCAAGATTGTCTTCACTAAGCTCTCAATAGACGAAATGCCGTGGATATAAGAGATCGCATATCCTCCGGCACTGTTAAATTTATTAAGTTGATAATCCTGATATTTCGTTGTCTTGTTACCCTTAATTTTGAATTCGATTGCAAAAGAGATCCCTCTTGTTAAAACATAAGTATCAAACGGCTTTTTCCCGCCCAGTCCGGCTGTGTCCGGAATCTTATATATAAAAGCCGATGGTTCTTTCTCCAAGAATTTATTCTTGAAAAGAGAATAAAGTTGCGATTCTTTCATGTAGTTGGGATTCTATTTCTTGTGCCACCAAAATACAAAATCTTGATTAACTTCGTCTTTAAAAAATTCGTTTACAGCTTTTATCACACCGTTATGACGATTTTCCACAAAATCCTCGTGAATGAATTCTTCATTATATTCTCGACCTTCATAATCGTGTCCACAAATGATCCCACCATTTTTTAATTTTGGATAATATAATTCAATGTCTTGTTTGATAAAATCATATCGATGGTCCCCGTCGATAAAGATAAAATCTAATGAATTCTCTTCAAATAAATGACTAATTTCTTGCGATTTGGCTTTGTGGATTCTCAATAATTTTTTATTTCCGGAAAGATACATGTTTGTCTTGAACTGTCTTTCAATATTATTAATTTTAGCTCTTCTTACTAAATCGGTTTGAGGAGAGCCTTCGAAAGTATCGATAATATGAATGATCGCACTTCCTCTGCCTTTATTTTTAACAAAATCTGCAATGACATTTGTTGATTGACCAAGCCAGCATCCGATTTCCAATATTTTTAGATCATTAATATCATTAATCATATCTAAAATTCTGGCTAAGGCTTGTTGATGCTGATCAGAAAACTGAAACATTCCAAGTTCGAAATCAACACCTAAAACAATGTCTTGATAAATGTCTCTGGAAAGATCTAATTGATTGGAGCAATGATCGCAAAATAATTCTTCTGATATAACATTTTTGACTCTAACTTGTTTTTTATGGCAACCCATAAATTCCATGCAATCACACGGCTTATTTATCGACATGAATGAGTCCTCTCGCACATTTTGATGTTTTAGATATTGGGATTAACATATTATTGATGAACTCTTCATTGGATAGTAATGGTTCCATATCTTCAATCGGAGTCTTCCATCCAGATATTTTGGGATAATATTCATGCCAGTCGTGGCAATTTACATCCATGATCGACGGGCCAGGCATTTTTAAGAACTGTTGAAGCGCGATGTTAATATCCTCATTCTTATGAATAGAGATGTTTGATATTCCATAAGATGAAGCGATTTTAGCAAAATCAGGGACCGTGTAATGAGGCGGTTCGCATGCTTCCGCGCGGCCTTCAAAATTAACTTTCTGAAATGCTTTTGTAATCCCATAAATATGATTGTTTAAAACAATGACTTTAATATTAATCCCATAATTTTTCATTGTCTGAAGCTCTTGGATGTTCATCTGCATGCCACCATCTCCGATAATGCAAATAACATTCGGATACCATTCTTTTACAGTTAAATTTTCTCCTGGTAGAGTGAACTGGGTGAGATTACATGAATCAATAAGCTTATCCATTAAAGGGCTTGGTTGTTTTTTTGTTTGTGCAAACCAAGCTCCCATCGCCCCGCACATTGAAAATCCCATCGGAGAATTACCATTATTTGTAAAACATCGCTGTCCATCTTTTGTTTTAAAAGAATGAGCAAAAATAACTTGATTCCCTCCGCAATCGCTCACGATAATGTCATGGGGTCCACATAGATTGGATAACATGCGCATGAACGCATAAGGATTAACATATTCATGCTCTGATGCCAGATGCAGCTTCACTGGGTCGTAGCGTTCTTTCCACGCTAAACATTGAATCATCCATTTATCAAAATATCCGTCTAACAATCGATTCTGTTTATCCACGTTTTTCTCAACGAAATCAACAAACTCATGAAGGAAATGATTAGCGTCGGCATGAATAAAATTATCAATCTTAATGCCTTGAGATTTTAACGCTTCGTCATTGGATTTATCAATATCAATCACCCATTTCTTAGCACTGCGCGCAAAGCTTTCCGGATCCCCGCCGGTGATACGCCCAGAGATTCTGGTCCCAATACAAATTAAAAGGTCACAATTCTGAATACCAAAATTCCGTCCATCACCGCCATAGGTTCCTACGCGGCCGGCATAGTTCGGCCAATCAGACGTGACCAAATCAATCGCATTCCATGTCGGAGAAACAGGGATGTTAAATTTATCACTAATATATTTGATCCCCATAATCGCGCGTCGCGCGCCTCCGCCAACAAGAATATAAGGGCGCTTAGAATTCTTAATTGCGTTTAATAACATTCGGCAATGATTAGCCACCGATGGTAATGGTGTTTTCATTTCTCTACGATATGAATGTTTAACTTTTATGTCAGCCTTTTGAACATCGATTGGAAGATCAATAAGAACTGGACCCGGCCGGCCGGATTTCATGATTGCAATAGCTTTTTCCAATTCCGTCGGGACATCTTTCGCATCAGTAATCATAACCGCATATTTTGTAATTGGCGTGACGATAGAAACAATGTCTGTCTCTTGGAATCCGATTTGTCGGATGGAATCATCTGGCCGCATGAACTGTGTCTTGACTTGTCCAGTTAAGAATAGGCACGGCACTGAATCGTAGAAACAATTTCCTATTGGTGTGACTAAATTCATTCCGCCTGGCCCGGATGTCGCGATCGCGACCCCAAAATTACCAGAAACTTTTGCGTATCCTTCGGCCATAAAACCGGCCGCTTGTTCATGCTGCGCACAAACATATTTAATATTTTTCATTCTTGTAAACGCATCGACGAGACTTCCGTTCGCCGCTCCATACACCAAGAAGGCATGTGATATGCCATGATCTTCTAACGTTTGGATGATATAATCTGCGACCTTCATTTATTCCTCCCAGTCTTGCGTCTCTGGGACAGCCACGACTTCTCTGTCTTGCCACCGTCGGTTAATGTTTTCATAGAATTCAATAAATCGGCAATTGGTTACTTCATGATGTCCGTCATGATCGATGCGATCAATCGACGGGCATTCCATCGTATACGCCTTGTCTCGTTCCCATAATGCCGCGCATTCTAAATGCGTTAAGAGAAACTTAATCCCACGTCCACCATAAGAAGAGTAGTTCTGTGTCCGCGGATCTTCGCAGCGGCGTCGCGCGTCGCGAAATGAATGGTACCAGGGATTTCTCTTAATAAATTCCTTATAAGAGGTTTTATATTTATCTTTATTTTCCTGGTAATGTTTTCTTTTGTATTCTTTGTCGCTCATGATAAGGCTTTCTTAATTCGTTCGATTCCTTGTTTGATTTTTTCTTGCGACGTGCAATAGGCGAGGCGGATGTGTCCTTCTCCCGCACTGCCAAAATCGCTGCCAGGCAATACCGCAACGCCACAATCGAGTAATAACTGTGTAACTTCAGAAGAGTTTCGTCCTGTTTCTTGAATGTTGGGGAATACATAAGTCGCTCCCTCTGGCATAGGACACGAAACGCCATGAATGGAATTTAGTCCGTTGACCAAAAGGTCGCGTCTTTTTCTCAGTTCTTCCATATTCTCGAAATACTCTTGAGGGAATTGTTTTAATAATCCAAGACAAGCGTGCTGCGTGAATGTACATGTTGCGGAAATAATTGATTGAAGAAGAAGAGTGACTTTTTCGCAAAGCTCTTCATTAGAGATCATATACCCAATGCGCCATCCAGCCATTGAAAACGCTTTTGAATATCCGCTAATGACTGCGGTATTTTTAAATTCTTGATCGAAGGCAGAGATTGACGGTGCCGGGCTACCGTTATAAGTCACCAACTGATAAATCTCATCGGAAACAATAAAATGATTGTATAAATTAGCAATCTTAGCAAATGTTTTAAGCGTGCCATAACATTCCACGTACCCTTTTGGGTTTGACGGAGAGTTAATAATATGAACGTCCCCGATCTCTTGATAAACGCGAGGCAAATTTAAAAGATTGCAAATCGATTCGTATGTTGGGAATCCGGGATCAGGTACTCCAACAGTCAAACCCTGTGCGCAAATACATTTTAAAACAGCATAAATAAGAGGATTGCAACCCGGAGCAATAACAACTTGACTCGCCTTAATTGGTTTAGTAAAATTATTAATTCTGCCATGAAAATCCGCAATCTCTTCTCGAAGCGCCAATAGCCCTTGTGATGAGGAATAATGAGTTTTATTCTTAATCATCGCATCAACTAATTGAGCTTTAGCAATCAGTGGGGAATTAAAATCAGGATCGCCAATTTCAAAATGAACAAAGTCTTGCCCCGCAGCCTCGCGGCGACGAATCTCATCCATGAGTTTAAACATGGGTTGTCCGGTCAAGCGATTAGCTGCTTCTGACAATATCATTATTAATCTCCCAAAATCTTTCTTTTTAACTTGATTTTTAACGAATCGTTGATCTGATCCACCGCTGCGTCGCCGAAATTCTCTTTAATCATATTTTGAAAATCCGGTTCGGAATGATATTTGCGCCACGCGAAGTCGCGGAACTTAAGCACCTGCTCGGCGGATAAATATCTTGTTGGTAAAGGTTGACATTCATAAGAGTGTTGCGAAAACCCAGCATAAGAGTCTGGAAGTTTAAGGCCGTTGGCAACAGCTTGATTGTAAAGCGGACTTCCAGGATAAGCCATACAAGAATAAAAATTCGCCATAGGGGTGTTTAGCTCTAAGGCAAGGTCGAAAGTTTGTTGCATGCTATCAAAAGTATCTTCTGGAAGACCAAAAATATAATTAGCAGCCACGTTAATTCCGCTACCACGCACCATACCCACCACTTGTCTAATATCCACTTCTTCAAACCTTCCTTTAACGACATCACTCCTCACTTTCTTGACGCCAGATTCAATTCCTAATCCAACCCAATTAATCCCCGCCTTTTTCATTATTTCTAAATAATCCGGTTTAATTGTGTCAATTCTGGCATAACACCAAATGTTAAAATTATAATGTCCTTCAATCAAAATTTTACAAATGTTCATGAAGTGCTCAGGGTTTAAAACAAACATCTCGTCGGCTATTTTTAAATTCTTAACTCCGGCATTGGCTAGAGTATCGAAATGATAAAACATCTTATTTGGGCTCCAAAAACGAAACTGTCTCTTATCAAACGGTGCATTGATACAACAAAACGAACATGAATAAGGACACCCGAGTGACGTGTAGATCGACGCAAAGTTGCCGCGGTCACAACCATTCGTGTATGAATGCCACAGCGCCGTGCGATATTTCTTAATTGGCAAAAGATCCCATGCGATGCCAGGCAAATCAAAATGCAATCTTTCTTTAGGGACAACCGGCATAGGAACTGTTTGGATCTTCGCATCTTCCCATCGAAACACTAAACCCTTAACACTGATCTTCGCCGCTTCTAAATCTGTGGCTAATAACTCAGAGATTGTATAAACGCCTTCATTTGTGCAACAGAAATCAATCTCCGGATGTTTGTTCATTGTTTCAACGGGCAATGCTGAGACGTGGCCACCAACAAAGAGGATTTTTATTTGAGGATGGAGTTCGCGTAACCGTTTTGATAACGACGTTGCGCCTTCCATATTCTGTGTGGACGCGCTTGGCTGCTGACCATAGACGACGAAACAAGCGACCCGTGGCTTCATTGACGCAATAACGTGCGCCGCTTGGTCGTCGTCATATTGCATGGCTTCACAATCTAGAATCTGAACTTTAAACCCTTTGTCGCGGCAATGCTGCGCTAACATGCCGGCCCAAATTGGCGGCTCTATTGCAGAAAAATCTTTTGAGAGGTCTTGATAAATTTTCCTCGAAGCATTAGGGTGTACGAATAATGCGTCAATCATATACGTTCTTTTCTTTCGTACATTCCCCCGCCCGAAGCTTTCTCGTAAATTCTCTCTAAAGATTCCGTTTGCTTCTGTGACAAATCGCGACCTTGCTCAACTTGCATGTGAATACTTTCTAAAAAACTCTCTTCCCAATCATTTGGGTTAAAATCGGCTTGATCAATGTACTCTAATAATGTTTTAGCGTCTGCGACTCTCATTTAGTCAGCACCCTCCCAGTTAAAATCAATGATTTTGTTATCAGCATTTAAGTTTGGATTCCATGCTGCTGGTCGATCTTGTTTCCAATCGATTTGTTCATCTTCGTCCATGTTTTTTCACCTTTCTTAATGTTGTTACGTTAGCAAAATCGGTTGTTATTAGAGTATTGCGCGTGCAATTCATCACGCAAATTTTCTTTTTTTCATGGTCGATATGAACAACTTCAAAAATTCCTCCGTCGCCAAATAGCGTGTCGCCGCGTTGCCAATTCTTTATGCTGTATTTTCCCATTATTAAAATAAGATTAAAATAACATTAAATCATGAGTTTAAATTTTTTTGCGAACTTCATTTCAACATTGCCATGCATGCTTGCATGAGGTCTTGTTTATCTTGAACCACTTCATAAATGATCTTATCAATTGTTTTGTCTTTGACGGACTTCTCTTCTTCGCGCTGCGCCAGCAATACAAAGTATGTGCATTTGTTCTTTTGACCTTTACGATAAATTCGATCGCATGCCTGAGTGAATTCTTCCTGGGAATAAGACAGGCTAAACCAAATCATATAATTCGCCTGTTGAAGATTCAACCCGATCCCTCCGGTCTTAGGATGCGCCAAGAGAACACGTGTTTTTTTCTCTAACCATAAATTAAGCGATTTCTCTTTTTCTTTGTCATCCATCTGGCCGTAATAGGTAGAACACTCGCCTAATTCTTTCTTGAGCTCATTGATCTCAAAATGAAATTGACAAAATATGATGACTTGCTGCTCCGCGGGGATTTCATCTAAAAGCTCAAGCAAAGCTTTGATCTTGGATTTTGAAATTAAGACCGGGATGCCTTCGGTTGTAATGGTCCATCCGGAAGTGATCTGGCGAAGTTTCATTAATTTAACCAGCTCGTTTTGGGCCAGGGTGACATGTTCGTCAAACTCTAAGATGTTCTCTCGCAGCATTTCGTCATACGCCTTCTCTTGCACTTTTTCTAAATAAATAGCACGTTCCTCAAAGACTTTTTCAGGCAAATCAAAGCAATCCTCTTTACGAATCGAAAACGCTTGCAGACCGATCTTGTTCATAATGGCATCTTTGGCGCCGCTTTTAGGAACGTACTTAAATCCGCCATAACCAATCGGAGTAAAATAAGTGTTGCGGAATTGATAGAAGTTTTCTGGAAAAATCTGGTCATTAATCATGGTCATTTGGCCGTGATATTCCATGAGGTTGTTTGGTGCAGGTGTGCCGGTGAGGATGAATCTGTGGTTAATTTTTTTCCGATAAGATAACAGCGTTTTGGTCGTTTCCGATGTGTTTGACCGCATCCGAGACGACTCATCAATAACAATAGTTTCGAATTTTTTATCCGGAAAGTCCTTTGCTAATATCTTAAAATGTTCATAATTAATAAGATATACATCACGATCTTCTTTGAGTTCCGATAAATTATGGTATAAGTTGCAAATTGTGAGCCTGTTAGGGAATTGACTCTTCTTTCCAGGAGTCGTAACTTTCGACCATTTCTCGAATTCTCTCATCCACACATTTTCAAGAGTTGATAGCGGAGCGACAACGATGGCCGGCTTTGGAAAGTATTCAATTAATCGAATTGCGGTGAGCGTTTTTCCGCAGCCCGGCTCCGCGAAAAACGCGTAGGATCCAAATAAAACACCGAGCTCAAGCATCTGAAGTTGATGGACCATGAGGTCATCTAAGTTAAGCTTATTTAGCCCAACTTTAAAGATCCAATCTTCTTCTTTTTGTTTGTGGTAAAACATGCCTGACTTGATATCGTTAGCCAGATTAACTCTTGAATGCCACTCTAACTTCTCTTGGCAAAGACGGTCGTAAACGACCTTAGTTTCTGGCGTGAACTCTATCTTTAGGCTATCGATTATTTTTGGTAGGCGGTTAAGCGGGAACTGCCAAGTCTTCGTTACCTTGTCAAATTTGTAATCACCAATGGCTTTAACGATTTCTTTTTCAGCAAAGTCGCATTTAACAATTGCTTTCTCGTTCTCAGTCCAAACTCTCATTTAATTCCTAAGTTGGTGAATCGTTTAAGGTTTAATTTAACAAACTTGGGTTTTCCATCGCTTTATCAATAAGTGTCTCAAGGATAGCTGATCTTGAACATCTTTTTGGATCTCTGCGATTTATTTTAGAAGTCAAGAATTGCAGGTGAGCAATTTTCAGCTGCGCCGAGACTTGAATTTTTCGTTCTTTAATTAGCATTTTAAATAACCTCCTATTCTTTCTTGGCGTCCGGAACATCGATGTCCATTTTTTCAGGGTCTTTTTCTTCTTTGGCTTCCGGAATGGGCTCCGGTTCTTTTTCTTTAACGAACAAATCTACATTAAGACCGTTCTTTTCCATCTCATCTTTCATAGCTTTGATCATTTTATTCATGATTTTCTGGTCTGCAAATGGACCGTGAACATGAACTTTATCTTTCTTGATTGAAATAATTAAATGTTCGTCGCAAGAGTCAAATTCTGTTATGTTTTGTCTAAACTCCTGGGTGCATAGGGGACACTGCATTATTATCTCCTTAAATAGTCGCTAATTCGCAGCGATGCGCTTCTTTGTCCGCGAGTTGCGTCAATTGGCGTGGTAGCCACGAAACGGTTAATTTACAATTTGATGAAGCCAATCCTTTTAAGATCATTAGAAACTCCTGATAATAAGGAACGATATTTTCATGTCTGGCCTGATACTCTCCGTTAATCTGTCGAACAACAACTTGAGAGTCGCAATACGCTTGGATCTCATGGAGTCCAGGCGAATTTAACATATTATCTCTAATAAATTTTAATCCTTCGTTCATGGCCATCCACTCCGCCTCGTTGTTCGTCCCGGCGCCGCGCCAAAGACTTTTACGATAGGTTGGTTTAAAGCCATTATTATTCTTGATGCGATCCCAAATTAAATAACCAATTTGAATTGGTCCTGGGTTTCCTTTTGAACTTCCGTCTGTTATGAGTACGATCATTTTTATTTTCCTTTATTTTTTATTAAACCAATTAATCAATCGTTTAATCCATGACTGCGAAAGATCTGCGACAATTCTCTTGTGACCCATTTCGGCTTGCTCGAGCGTTTCGTATCTCTCGCAGAGCTCTTCGCCTTTGGAATTAAAGACCATCGTTTCAAAATATAACGGATGATCCGGGCTGCCGTGATTTAATCCTAACCAAACTGTTGAAACTCTTTTTCCATTTTTTAAAACAGAAAGGGCGACTCTAGAATATTCTTTTTTTTCTAAGAGTGCGCCCCATTCTTTTATTGAAATCGATCGCCCCAGTTTGTTTTTGTAAGAAAGCATGTCGTGTGTTGTTTCTGTTGTTTGAATTGTGCTGATAGTATCATCCGTTCGAATGTCTTGCAAACTATTTCTAATATATTTTTGCTCTTGTTTTAAAAACCGTTTTATGCGATTTTTCACGTCGAGCAAGCCTCTTGTCTACTCAACGCTTTTTGTTTGCTATTCATATGTTGAGTCACTAAAATATTTAATTCCGCGCGCAACTGCCCCGCGAGCTCTAACAAACGAATTGATTTTTCGCAAGGTTCGCCGGATCCGTAATATCTGCGGCTGTCTATATTAATGGAAGTGATCTTGCGATTAGCGTCATCGATTAATGACACAGTTGCGTTGAATTCTGGAATGGAATTTTCGTCTTCAAAAACAAATCCCATTGCTGTTACTTTTGCGCCGATGATGTTGATCGGAATTAATTTTTCTTGTGTAATCATTTTGTTTCTCCTTTTTCATGAATATCTATTTGCATTCTCCTATAGGCTTCTTCAACCATTTTAAAAACATTCTCAGCGTTAAAGCTGCAAGAAAATATCTGTCCCGATGTTAAATAAATATGAGAAGCGTTGCTGTCATCAACATCGTCTTTTACTGCCGCGATTTGTGTCACCATAATTATTGCTTTTCTCTTAAATGGAACAGTCGTTGGAACTTTAATATACAATCTGTCTTCTATGTCTCTCATCATTTCTCTTTTCCCCCGGCCCGGCCAGGAATGCTTATTTTTATTATTTTATTAATGCCTATACATCTTAAACGCCTCGTCGTCGCAAGGCACCAGCTTCTTGATATGGCTATCAAAATGCACCTTATCGCCGAATCGCAAGATCCACTCAACGGGATTAAATGCGAAGTGGCAATAGATCGCCCAGTCATGAATGCCGCCACGCACCGCGACCCAGCGCAGCATCTTCCCAGTGTTCGCCATAAACAACCCGTTTGGTTCATCGAGCGCCGTGCCGGTTGCAATGATCGTGTCTTCCGGCATTTCTTTTAACATCTCGAGTGTTAACATCGTTTCATTTCCTCCTTTTTTTTGAACTGTTTTTCTAAAAAATTTTTTTAGCCTAAGCATCAGGCGCCAGGAATAACGGGGGCCTAAGCATCAGGGCCTACGAATAACGCCGATTTGCGCGTTTTTCGCTCCGGCCGGCCTTCGGATATCCCCAAGTTATCCACAGGTTTTCCACAGATTTTAAAAGTTTTCCACAGGTTATCCACACCCGCACGCATGAGCGCCTTTGCCTTGCCTGGACTGTGGAAAAGCTGTGCAAAACGCCTTTGGCCGTGGCTAGGGGTCGAACGGGTCGCAAAGTCGCGCTCTAGGCCGTATTTTGCTTAATCTAGGCGCCTTCTAGCGGCGTTTGTTGTCTAGTCGCCAGTCCATGAGCCGGAACCCTTGCCATAATCGCCCGCGGCGCCTTCGTTCTTAACGCTTGTATGCGGGATAGGCTTACCGCAACCGCACGGCCAGCGATGCAACTCTTTGCCGTTTGTGTCGATGGTGTAATGGGCTTCGCCGTTGCAATAGATTTTCTTTCCGCTCCATATTGTTTTTAATAGTCTTTCTTTTTGTCTGATCATGTTCAACCGCCTTTTAGCTTGTGTGTTGCCAAAACGCCAATATCATTTTAGGGACAAAACCGAATACAATAAAAGCAATGGCCGCCAGCCACAGCATAACGCCAAGCCACGGCACAACGCACACAAGAAAGTCAACGGCCTTTTCTTGCAATTCGATCATGCGGCCAAACACGCCCGCGGCGCTTATTCTATGCCCTTTTCGATGTTTCATTTTTTGCCTTTCTGTGTTGTAAAAATAATAATCTCGCCACTCACCAAAAAAGGCGCGACATTTTCAACCCAAAAAACCCCGCTTGATAGGATGATAAAAAAATCATCATCAAACGATTTTTTCAAATCGAATATTCGATTGATTGCTTGATCTTTGCTTTTATAGCTTTCGTGAAATATTTCTCTCATTCTTTCACCTCGTATTTTACGCCGTCCATTTTAAAACAGATTAAACGGTCAATCGGAATCGATCTAAATTCATTCTTGCGCATATCAAAAACCGTCACTAAGTTATGCGCGGCGGGGTCGTAGTTCATTCCCACGCCTTTAACGCCTTTTGTTACACCGCGGCGGCACACCATCGCGCGGAAAGTTCCGTCTTTCTTAATAAATTGAGCTGAAAAAATCTTTTCGTGCTGCCCCATGATCATTTGAAACGCATCTTTCTTGTTTATCTTTTGCATTTGGATGCCTCCTATTTAAAAAACCGTTGTTATAAAACTCTTTGATTAAATACGTTTTTTTTCTATATAAAACCGTGTCAATGCGGCCAAGATAGACACTATTTAAAATTTCTTTGGCTGCGTGTTCTTTGTTGTTAACTAAGCGGATAAAAAGCGCCCGCGTGCCTTCATAGGCAATGAGTTTATAAACTCTCATTAATACACCGTTTTAAAATACTTTTTGCTTGATCCGTCATCTTTGGTCAATTCGTTTTCGTCGTAGCTGTCCGCGTCGTAGTCTCTTATTTCAACGCTAACACCCTGCGCCGCGGCGTTTTTGATAACGTCGGTTATTAATCCACCGTTTATATATACTGTGATAATTGGCTTATTCATTTTCATTCCTCCATTTTGGCGCGTCGGCAAAGTCCGCCAGCTTGTTAATGATCTTGTTTATAAAGTTGTTGTATGCCTTAACAAATCGCTTAATCATTGTTTCACGCTTTCGATGATCTTCTTTAATTCGTTTGAATAGTGTTTATGCGTCTTGCGTACCTGCGCCGCGGCAAACGCGTTGCCGAGTCGCATATAATCGTCTTCGTTTAAATTTTCGCGATAATCTTCGTAAGCTTCAACGGCGCCGTCTTTAATACCGTTGTAAATATTATCGAAAAAATTTTCATAGATGAATTCGTCAAAGTCTACGGCTGAAACTTCAATAATTTCGACCGGCTTTAATATCGTGCGCCACGGGTCAAGCGCTTCTTTGAGATAGTTGTATATCTCGAGTTCAAACGCTTCGCGCGTCTGTGGGTCGGTTGCCGTGCAAAGTTGATCTTTTAAATCGCTTGCTATTTGGTCAATGTCTTCGATAGTGATTAATTTCATTTATTTTCCCTCCGCTAGTTTAAAAGATTTTCTTATAACTTCTTCGACATATGCCGAATAGGTCGCCGCCCATAACCGGCACTTTCCTTCTTTCCAGAGTGCCAGCTCTCTTGATGATGCCGGATAACCTTCGGCGTTTTCCATTAATTGAAAATCAATGCGGCCTTCCTCGTCGCATGAGTTAAGCAAATAATTTTCTTTATCGTTCTCAATGCCTAGAAAGTTGCAAATGTCTTCAATAAGTTCGTCTTGATTCTCATATGTCCGGTCAAAGTCTACGTCCATATGTTGCGCCGTCTCTGGTATACACCCCTCGTTAAAAATGTCTTCTTCGACTAATTTTAAAAGGTGTCTGACTTCTAGTTTTGGTACTGTTACGGATTGAATTTTCATTTTATTTTCTCCTATGTTTTGATGAAGCCTAACAAGTTCTTAATATTATTTCTTTCACGATATACGCGTTTGACTTTCGCCGGAAACTTGCCCGCGTTGCCTTCAATAGATACAATTTGCTTTTCGTTTATTGATTCAATGATGCCAATATGCCCCTTGCCGCTTTGCGGACTTTCGCGCCAAAAAACGATCAAGTCCCCGCGTTTAGGATTTGCGGTTAACAGTTTATTTTTCGCCGCGTATTTATAAAACCCTTTAGCGCTTAACATATAGGGGAAACTCTTACCGCTTTTTTGTAAGACGTAAGACACGAACCCCGCACACCACGGCGCGGCGTGGCCTTGAGTGTAAAGGTATACATATTTTCCGGCGTTGTCTTTGCCCTCTTCGCCGCGGCCAAGCTGCGACTGTGCCACGTTTACCACGTCTCCGGCGTGTGATAGGACGCTTAAGACGGTCATAAGCGCCAGAAATAAAATCATCAAGCAAAAGACTAGCATGGTTTTAGAGTTCATTTTTTAACCCCTTTTAAGTATTCAATTAAATATTTAGCGTAGTTTGTGACAAGCTCACGATCTCCGGCCAAAGAAAAATGGAAGATGAAACTTTCTTTGCCTTCGGCAACGGCTTTCTTATACGCCTTTTGAAGTTTTTTAAAATCATCATCGGTTATTGTTATATTGTCCATTGTTAAAGCTCCTATCAATGCCAGAAACAATTGATTTTGTTCGTCTCTTAATCGTTTAATATTATCTAAGAGAATGGAGATTCTCTTTTGTTTGTGTGTGTGTATCATTGGTCGATTAATATTCCTATTCTGTTAACTTCTTTGTGCGGTATTTCGTGACACCCGATTTTAAAAGTGTCCAGCTCTATGCTGTCAATGGTGAAGTCGCCCACGCGATAACCGGCTTTAATGTTTTGGCGTAAATAGTCATACCAAAACTTTTTCGCGTCTTCGAGTGACACTTTCGCGCCGTGGGACGTTTCTATATAATCGTCTTTGATTCTTAACCTAACCGGCAACGTATAAAAACCGAAGGTGTCAACGTCCGCCCCGTCAATCCATAGATTAAGCTTTTGCCAATGTTTTTCCGCTTCTTTGGCGTGGCGTTGTTTTTCTTTTTCGATATATTCTAAAGACTTTTTTTCAATGACTTTTAAATCATCTTCATTGATAAAATCAGATACCGAAAGCGCCTTGAATTTAAGCTTGAATAACTTTATATAGTCTCTGTGTCCATCACATAAGCGGCTAAGATTTGACAAATGAAGGTCGCCGTTTTTCTTAGCGTTTTTGGCCGCTTTTGCAAGCGCCGCGGCCTCGCTTTCGAAGTATTCAATATTTTTCTTGTGCTGTGCGTCTACATATGGCACGCAAATAACTTGTTTGTGTCTTATAGCGTTTAGAACGTGGTTTTTATGCTTGGCTGTGGAGTTGGAATAGCCTTGCGTTGTAAACAAAACAACGCTGTCATTAATGAAGCGCGCTATCTCGAAATGATGTCCATATGAAAAGATGCTCTTGCCTTCAAAGAACATGTTCGAAGCCTTGCCGCTTACTTTCTCTTGTTGCGCCCATACATGGGCTAGTTGTGAATTGTTCATCTTAATACCCCTTTTCTCTTGTTTTGAGCCGTTTAGCCGTTACGCTGTAACAGCTCTTTGTTGTTTGTGGTCGCTTCGCGGCGCCGCCGCAACGCGGAAAAGCAGAGTCAATCTTTGTCCGTTGCCCTCCTATCGTGTTTAAATGGTGTATATATAATAGAGAAGCTAGAGTGCCTCTTACCGTTACACCGTTACGCCCTGTGGAACGGCTGATAAGTTGTTTAGTTTCAATGAGTTGCGTAGCCGTTACACCGTTACGCGAAATGAGCGAGATATTATTTTTTTTTGTGATTGAAAAAATAAATTGTTTATATATGTTTACCGTAACGGTGTAACGGCTGGATAACTTGTTTAGTTGCAATGAGTTCTGACCGTTCCACAGGGCGTAACGGTGTAACGGCTGGAAAGAAGTCTTTACATTGCAATGACTTATAAACGATTTTTGTATTTGTCGTCGGGACATTTTAACACGCTTAAAAGAGATTCTTTGTTGCATTGATCTTTCTTCGTTGTGAAAAATTCGTTGCCGAGTTGCGCGTTGCAGCGTTGCGGCGCTTAATCTTCGCGCCACTCTAAATTTTTTATAACGTATCATTTTATTTACTTTCTTATATATATAATATAATAATAATATATGTATATAATAGAGCGGTTTTAAAGCGTCCCTGCGTCTCTGCCTTTGGCTTCGATTTCCTTAATACGATCATCTCTTGCATCATTATAATTATTGATGATGTCATTGATGCGCCTTAGCGCTGCGGCGTCGCTTGTTTGCGATTCGGATAAATTATGTTTAACGATGCCGTGAATTTGACCGATTGCAAAATGTATATCGCCTTTAAATATCTCGTCGAGCTTTTCCATAATGTTTAATCCTCCTCTTTAATTTTCTAAACTAGTATATCATACGTACGTACGGCGTCAAGTAAATTCTTTGCGATAAATGAAAATAAATTATACGCTATGCCGCGCGTCTGTCCGTCTATACATAGGAAGGTTGACGCCCCGACACATGGCCAGGATAGGCCGCGCCGCCGCGTACCTAGAGCGCATACTAAACGCATACAATACACGCGCGCACACATACTATATATAGTATATGCGCGACGCTGCGCCGTGGCCTGGCCTTGTTCATTATGTTAAACCATGTACCGACGCCACAACGCGGACACGCCCCGCCCTTGCCCGCATTCATTTAATAAACTTATAGGCTCATGCGTGGCCTCGTCGCTGTGTCGCTGCGCCGCGGAGTTATGCACAGCTTATCCACAATAAAAAATATTTTCAAAAGTTATGCACAGCTTTTCCACAGGCTGTGGATAAACTGTGGAAAAAAAGTTAGAAATTCGTTTTTTCACTTCCCGCGTATTGACGAACAAATATAGCTTCGATTTCGTGTTTTCGGCCACTCCGCAACGCAGCGACTCTGCAACAATAGGTTTCATTTACACCTTTATTACACCAATCTTATACCTATCATCGCTGCGTCGCAGCAACAAAAATAATCCTCTACACTTTTTTATGGGACCTATCTCGACGGGCGTAAATTTATACTTTGGAATTTTAAAAACGGGGGTGAAAATATATTGGTTTTTATTTGACAAGGATTGTAGTGATGCTATTAATGTTGGTGCGTGTGGCGCGCGAGAAGTAAATCTTAAATCGAAACTAAACCAGAAAAGTCAAGTGAAAAAAATTTCAGGGTTAACTGGGGTGATGGAGAGAAAAGCTCAACTTTAATTAGTTGGGCTTTTTTTATTTTTATGATATGCCGCGAATGCAAGTCACAACAAGATTGTATGAAGATCTGGGGCTCAAAGATTTCGCGACGGCTGAGGAAATAAAGAAAGCGTATAAAAGTTGTGCGCTTAAGTATCACCCTGATCGGCAAGGCGGCGACGAAGCGAAGATGAAGCAAGTCAATCATGCGTATGAGGTGTTAAGTAAGTATAAGAGTCAGTACGACGAGCAGTTGAGGATACGAAAATACGGCCAAGCGCCGCGGCGACAAGAAGTGAAAGTGGTATTTACCAATTATTATTATACGAGCAGTGGCGGGACATCATCAGGGGGATGGTACGGGACATGGTAAGAGAAATTATCCAGGAGTTGTCTGATAAGTTTTGTCACGGGACGAAACGAAAAAGGCAAGGGCTATTTGCCTGGCCCCGCCGGTCCGTGCGTCCGGGCCGCGACTCCTGTTTATATACATTAAGCGGTTTTTAAAAAAAACGGAGGTTTTTATGTTAAATTCTCTAATTTCCTTAGCAGTTATCGTAGCTTTTGTATCTTTATGCATTGCGGCGAGTCAATCTGACAAAAAATACACACAATTTTATCGCGATTTTTTAACACTTTTAAAGAAATTCGTTTAACCAAAGGAGTCATAACAAAATGAGAATCCGTCCAATACGCGGAAATTTATTAGTAGCACCCCCCGAGAAACAGGAATTATCCAAAGGCGGGATTTTTATACCCGACGCGCATGACCCGAATGCGAAGGGATTGACCAAAGGGCGCATCGTCGATATGGACCAGGACTGCAACATCAGAAAATACGGGTTTAAGAAGGGAATGATGGTTTTCTTTAATAAGTTCTCTTATACAGAGGTAAAAGTCCCCAGCAAAAACGCCGGTGAGGTTGATCAATTGCTTCTATTGGTTAACGAAGACAAAATTGAGGCGTGCGTTGATGAATAAACCACGCCCGACGAGAACTTTGAAGTTGATGTGCCGGCAATGCGGAGTTCCTCACAAATTAAAACGAATGATCCCTCTCTTAGACCAGCAGAATAAGTTACGAGGGTATGTCTGCAAAAAGAAGTTGCAGAAGAAAGCGAGACAACTGCATGTCGCAAAAAACAAATAGGCTTGAGGAGAAAGTTGAGCTTATTCGCAGCGTCGTGACACTCACGCTTGAGGAACTATCCGACGTTGAGAATAAAATCACCAATCTTCAGGCCCGGCGCTCAGCACTTAAGCGCGATTTGACAGATTTAAAAGAAGGGCGGCTTGACCGCATCGAAGAGCGGCACACGATCGATCAGTTAAGTAAAGTCTTAAGCGTATTTACGGTTCAGAAAAAAGTTGTGATCGGTTCTAAAGAAACTAACCAGTGGTACTTTCCTTTTATTGTATCTATTCGCCGGCAAGACGGCAGCTACACTCAAGATCCTGAACTTGATATTAACAATTCAATGACAAAAATAAACGCCTCGGGCGGATACAAATTAAAGAGTGGGGAGATCAGATATCTATGATCAAGTACGACGAGAATTATTATTACAATCTTCTTAAGATTCAAGCTTCAACCGCGCGCGATGTCATGACGAAACGCTACACATTTATCATGGACAATATTGATTTTCGAAGCGAGGAAGATGAACAGCTGACACTTTTAGATTATGGCTGCGGCATCGGCGCCATGAAATCATTTGCGCCGGGCGGCTGGGACGTTGACACATTTGATATTATGCCGGTCCCGCAAACAGGAATTAAAAGACAACGATACGATGTGATTACGATGTACGACGTACTTGAACACATTCCGGATTTTAAAGAGGTTGAACCAATTTTGAAAAAAGGCGATTACGTTGTCATAAGTGTTCCTGTTAAGCCTCCGGATGTCCCCTGGCAAGGATACAAACATTTTAAGCCGTCAGAACATTTGCATTATTTCACCGACGATCTTTTAGAACATATGTTTAAACACATGGGATTTAAATTGATTGCTAAAGGAATGCCTGAGTGTCCGCCGCGTGAGTACATTAATTCTTACATTTTTAAAAATGAAAAAGCCTAAGTATTATGTACGGTTTGTCATTGAATATAACGAGGAACAAAAAGAATATCATATTCAAACATTATTGCAGCGACTCGGGATGCCTAAATACGGATGGGAACTAATAGGAATTTACAATAGCAAACAACAAGCAATGGAAGCTTTGGAGAAAATAAAAGATGACAACTGTCGTCGCAACAAAAGAAAAAATCGTTCTCGTAAATAGCCTCTCGCCTGGGGATATCTTAATGATGACCTGTGCGATTCGTTCGCTTCACAAAGCGTATCCGGGACGCTTCGAGGTTGATGTGCGCAGCCCGTGTAACGAGATCTTTCAGTATTCACCATACATCACGCCTTTACATCCAGCCGATAACCAAAAAGAATTAAATATTATTGAAGAGCTTAAGAAAGATGAGAATCATCCACCTATTGAATTGGAAGGAATAAAATATCTTATTGCTCATTATCCGGAAATTAGTCGATCTGGCATGACAGGAGCGCATTTCTCCGACGGACATCGTTTATTTTTATCGAAACAACTAGGGATTGCGATCCCGGCAACAGGACTTCAACCGGACATCTTCTTTTCACCAACAGAGATTGCCTCTGCTAACCCGGTGCATAAATTTTCGCAGTATCGAGGACGATATTGGGTCATTAATGCTGGGATTAAAAACGATTATACGCTTAAGTGGTACAACAATTATCAAGAGGTTGTTGATCTTCTGCAAGGCAAGATTCAATTTGTTCAAGTCGGACATTCCGCGCATACTCATCCAGCACTCAAAGGCGTTATTGATTTAAGAGGAAAAACAAATTTAAGACAATTGTTTCGTGTCTGCCGCGACGCTGACGGTCTGCTGAACTGCGTATCGATGAACATGGTCATTGCGGCCGCGTTAAAGAAGCCGTGCGTTGTCGTCGCTGGTGCGCGCGAGGGTGTCAGATGGCAGATTAACCCAGACCATCAGTTTTTATATCGTAACGGCGTCATGAGTTGCGCGAGTTATGACGGATGTTGGAAATCACGGACCGAGGAATGCATTAATAAACATTTAAAGACGGGCCAACCATTATGTATGGAACTGATTCGCCCGGAAGATATCGCACGATCAATTGAATTGTATTATTTGGGCGGACGATTACCGGAACTTGATACGATGAAAAATAATTTCACTGTTACAAAAAAAGAGGAGCCTATGCCAGTTAAACAAGAAATTCCCGTGCCATTAAATGTTGAAGAGGCTCCCATCGAATCGAAGCAAATTAATTTTACACTTGACCAAAGAAACAGAATGGTTAACGCGCATATCTTTAACATTTTACGGATCCTTAAGAAATACAATCCGAAAGACGAATACTTAGAAGCGTATCAATGGCACTACGCTAAGCGCGGCGAGAATTTCATGGATTCATACCACGTCATGCATTGGATCGGCAGCAACTTTGCGCCGAAGCGGATCTTAGAAATTGGATGTAGGACAGGAGTTTCCATTTGTCAATTATTAAGTTCTTATTTTAAGTATGACGCTATTGAGAAAGTTTTTTTGTGCGATATTTTTGCTGAGATGGGAAGTCCGGATTCTGTCAAGGCTAATTTAGAGATTTTAAATATCCCAACAGATCGCATTCAGTTTATTAAAGGAAGCTCCATTGAAGAAATGCCAAGACTGATCGCAGACGGCCAAACGTTTGATTATATCCTCGTCGATGGATGTCACGATAAAGAATATGCCAAGATGGATTTAATTCATGCTCATGCTTTAATTGAGCAAGGCGGGTTTATTTTATTTGACGACATCACTCCTGATGGATGTTCGCTTCAGGATGTCTGGGACGATTTCAAACAAACCTATCGACAACAATTTGAGTTTTATGAAGATCACAACGGTAAAGGGATCGGCATCGCGCGAAAAAAATAATAACGTACCAATCAAGGAGGGAAAGATGGCAATGGATCCAATGGCGTTTTCAGCAGCATGTAACTTATTAGTAACCTACAACAAATTGAGATATACAGCGATGAAAAATGGCGACAATCTTCGATACAAAGAATATGTCGCATTACAATCTGAAGTACAGACAGCATCATATTCACTAGATTTAAATCTTATTAACCAAGCTTTAAACGATGTCTTAGCAATCTAATGTTTAATTTATTAAAGAGAAAAGGGTGCAATATGCAAAAAGCTGACGAACAAAAAAGAATTGATTTCGGAAATGATTTTGTTGGAGCGTTTACTAAGCTTGGTGAAATTTGCGCCAGCTTTAACGATCCAGGTGAATGGGTATCAGCGACGATCAATATCACAGCTGATCCACAAGGTGAGGCCCCAGTGATCACAGCAATTATTTATCCTGGAACAACACCCGATCATGCTAAGCGAGTGCAAGAAGGCTTAGGAGCTTTCTTCGCTTCTTTAAACAGAAAATAATAATGAGGTAAACTCACTATGGAAGTTAGATATTCTCACGATCAAAAAGAACGAGCTCTCAACAAAACACGCGAACACTTCGCTAATCTTGGCCGTGGCATTGGTACGGTTAGCGAAGAAGAGTTTGAGCGGCAGTTTCAATATTTTTTAAAGATATTGAATCAGCCGCTCTTACCGCATTATGCGAATAAAAAGATTACTCATCCGTTGGATATTGAGTATTTTACTGATTATCCAGCACCGATTATGGAGCTCGTTCACTCAGCGCATCACACGAATCTTAATTCAACGATCAGTTTCTTTGGCCCGATGTTGTATTATTTCGCTCGAGCGATTGGCGCTGAACAGATTCTTGAGGTTGGCGTTGCTGAAGGTTATACGTCGTGGTATCTAGCACATGCTGTTAAGGATAATGCGACACGCTATAAGATGTACGGCAATATGTATTATGGCGTCGATATCTTAGATCGAACGGAAGTTGTCAAGCCAAAGCTTGATGCGGCCGGCCTTCCAAATACACTCATTCAGATGGATTCAATTAATCTGACATCTGAGACGTTTAAAGACGTTCGATTTGACATGATATTTTTAGATGGATGTCACGATCGAGACCATATACGTCATGAAGCAGAAGTTCTTTATCCTCAACTTAAAGGCGAAGGAAACGGGTTCATGCTGCTTCATGACGTATATGGTCCGGGCGAAGTCGGGTGTCACGAAGTTATTAAGAACCCAAAATACAATTGGGAATATGTTCGGATCTGTGAAATTTATGGGATTGCTATTTTAAGAAAGATGGACGGCTATAAAGAAGGATTACGGTGGAGAGAATGACATTTGAAGAGTTCGATAAACTACTAGACAAAATGCATCAAGAGGAAACGCAGATCGCAGCGACGAAGGGTAAAGAGTACACGCAAGGCGATCGGTTAGATAATTTTAAACGCATTGCAAAAGAGATTGGTGTATCACCGAAGAAAGTTCTTTATGTTTATTTAAAGAAGCACTTGGACAGCATTGCTTCTTATATCAAGAGCGAGAAAGTTTTATCTGAGTCAATTGAAGGTCGTATTTTAGATGCGCGGGTATATTTATCTTTGTTAAGAGGGCTTATTGAGGAAGAAAAGAAAGAGGCAAAATGGAAGCAGAAATGAAGAATTTAAATTTATACCAGACAGCTGGGAAACTTATTAAAGATATGTTTTCCAAGCAAGAGGTTATCTGTGGCATCGAGATTGGGACAAAATGTGGTGATTTAACGCGGGCTGTCTTATGGGCTCTTCCTCAAGTTCAACTTTATACGATAGATCCTTATGAACACCGCGACGGGGCGGAGTTCGAGGCCGGGGAGCCGCAAGACTATCATAATGAGAACAGACGGTTTGCAGAATCCAGGTTATTGCTTCCTGAATTTGGGGAACGGGTCTGCATGCTTGTTATGAAAAGCGTTGAAGCACACAAATGGATTAAGAATAAGAATCCAGATAAGTTGTTTGATTTTGTTTTAGTTGATGGTGATCATAGCGAGGAAGGGATTAAAAAAGACATTGAATTATTTTATCCGCTTGTGCGTGAAGGAGGATTTTTCTTAATGCATGATGTTGGCCTTGTCCATCCTTTAACAGAGATCGTCGAGGAATGTTTTGGTGAGAAATTAAATAAATCATCTGATTTTACAGCATGGGTGGTGAAATAATGGAAATCAATTTCCAATTTAAGATTAGTGATAAGGTTTATGGCGGTAAGGTCATTATTAATGAGCATGCTGAAGATCGCATTGAACAAATTGTAAAGGCCATTCGATTAGTTACGCACAAAACATTTATGCTGATATTTGAGAAGGTCGATAAAGTTGAGAAAGAAGAATCTCGAGGAAAAGCTAACGTTTATTGTCAGGGGGTTTTTAAATGAAATTTTCTTTGTTAATACCATCGCGCAGACGGCCGGGCATGCTAATCGACCTAATCGATTCTATTGTTTCTAAAGCTAAGGATATTCAGAATGTTGAGTTCTTGATAAAAATTGATGACGATGATGTTGATTCAGGATATGTTCACTTACTAGAGAAGAGTTTTGGTAAGTCTATCAATTATAAGATCTTTGTTGAGACAAGGACCGACAACTTATCTCAGGATTATTATAATTATTTGGCCAAGAAAGCTGAAGGGGATTTGATTTGGGCGCTTAACGATGATTGCAAGCTTCACGGATCTGAAGGATGGGACAAAATCATTGTGGATAGCATTTATAAAAGAAATTTAAATCATAGGATTGCATATATCAATACCGGAGTAAGTGGACATACCGATATTTTTGCTCCGTTTCCAATCCTTAGTCGAGAAGCGATTAATGCTTTGGGTTATTTTCATCATCATTTAATTAAGACATGGGACGGTGATGTTGTTCTGTGGAATACATTTAATGGCCTTAAGAATGTGTATGGGATTGATCGCATGATCGATTTACGAAGCAAGATAACAATGGTTCATTTTAACGGCAACGGACAGATGCATGATTCGACTCGGGAAGGTATGCGATTAGGCCATCAAACAAATGGCGGTCTTAATGCTGCTGATTTTAATGGACATGGGCTTTATCCACAAGCTGTAGATAAATTAAAGGCAGGTATTGATCGTGAAAAATAAACGTTTCGCTTTTGTTGCGACAATTTCACCAGGGTACATGTTCTCGCTTAATGCAACGATGAACGCGATGAAATACTACGGCACTGAAGCTGATTTCCATATCGTTCATCATGAAGCCATGACACAGGAATATATGGACGCGTGCTCTAAAGCGTTTCCATTTAAAGTTGTTTGGAACTTAATTAAACAGCGAGAACCTAATCGTGTTTATAACGACCTTTATCATGCCTTCTTTGCGGAGAAGTATTGGTGGGCCAATCACATCAAAGATGATTATGACGCTGTTTGCATTATTGACGGAGATTTGTTTCTTTGCGGCAATATGAACGAATGGTTTGAGAAAGCTTTTAATGAAAAGAAGTTGATAACAGCTGATCATAAACATTCAATGTTTCCAGTGGAATCTCTCTACAAACATTCAATTGACGATATTCGCGACAGAATGTATGCGGCTCTTGCAGATTTCCCAGTATTTTTCGATCCTAAACATCATAATCAGTTCCTCAAAGACTGGTACGACTTTACATTTGATTATGCTGTTACCGACGAGAGAAGTCATCCATTGATCGCAATGAATAGGTCAATTAGGAAGAATATTAAACAAGAAGACATCATTGTTTTAGATGGTCATCAGTGGGTATGTGATTTTAATTATTGGGAAACGCGATATGTTGAACGCGATATGATGATGTTTAATCCAGAGCGAGTTTATGCAATCCATAACCGATGGTGGAAGGAAGGACGGGCTAACAATGAAATCGCGCCGAATAGAAATGATTCTCCTAACTTTTTTAATGCTATTAGTAATTTTAATAGCATTAGAGATTTCATGGCCAAATTTAATGCGATGACGCCAGAAACAATGTGGAAAGATTACGAAAGGATGGAGTTTAAATGAAAATTTTAGTAACAGGATCAAATGGAACGCTTGGTAAACCTTTAGTGCAAGAGCTCAATCGACGTGGACATGAGGTGTTTGGCCTTGATTTAAAACACTCTAACAATCCACGCGAATTACGATGCGATATTAGTGAGATAAGACAGATTTTGGTCGCGTTTGAACGCATGCATGATGATTTTAGTTTTAGCCCAGACGTTGTATTGAATCTTGCAGCTGAATTTGGTCGTATTAATGGCGAAGAATTTTATGAAAAATGCTGGAAGAGCAATGTTATTGGTATGCGCAACTTGCTCGAAGTTCAGAAAAGATTAGGTTTTAAAATGATTCATGCGTCGAGTTCTGAGATTTATGGTGACTTGACGGCAGAATATATTACCGAGGATATGGAGCACGGGAGATTGCATAACGATTATGCGATTTCTAAATTGGTCAATGAGATGCAGATTAAAAACTTTCGTGATCGGTATCAAAACCAAATTGAGATTCTTCGATTTTTTAATGCGTATGGACCGGGGGAGAATTTTACGAATTATCGATCAGTGTGCTGTCTTTTTTGTTATCAAGCACTTCATGATATTCCTTTTACAGTCTACAAGGATTATCATCGTGTTTTTATGTATATTGACGATTTCATACCGACGCTGGCCAATGCTTGTGAGAGATTTAAAGACGGTGAAGTTATTAATATCGGAGGGACGGAATATCGTTCTGTTGAGGACCTTGCTCGTATCGTCTTAAAATGTGCAGGTAAGCCGGAAAGCTTAATGGTGCTTAAAGAAATTGATAAGCACAATGTTACAAATAAAAGGCCGGTTATCGAGAAAGCAAAAAAACTTTTAAACCACGACCCAAAAATTACCTTAGAAGAAGGTATTGAGAAAACAATTGAATGGATGAGAGGAGTCTATGGAAAATAAATACGCTTTTGTAATGTGCTGTGATCTTCGTTATCTGCCCGAGGCCATTGCTGAGATTAATAGCCTTGATTATGTTGGCAACAAGGCGGATTTGCATTGGTATGGATATCAGATCCCGCAAGCAGTCATAGACCAGCTTCCATCTTTAGGTTTTAAAGTTATTTTTCATAATATCACCGACGATGAAGTCCAAGAATCTCATGGTCTGTCTGAAGTCTTATGTCGGAAACGATATTTCTACGCAGATCAAATCGGTAAAGATTATGATGCTGTATGCGTTCTTGATGCTGACATGGTTTTTGTCAGAGATCCGAAGAACTTCTTTGAAATTGCGGCAAAGACAGGATTAGTTTTGTGCGCTGTTAAAGAACAGAAACAATCTTATTATGATCCGCATCATCAGCATAAAGGGCAATGGATCATGCCAGAAGGATTCGTTCCTGAAATGGATCTTTGCAATTGTCCGCTTTTTGTTGATGCGAAGATTTGGGGACAAGCAATGCGCGAGAGTTATGAGATGTTTATCGATGGATTTCCAACAGAGAACTTTAAGGGGCCGGATATGGCTGCGATCCAATTAAAATTGTCTCAGTATGGCGCTGAAGGTCGTACTATTGGCCTTCCTAACGTGCAATGGCTCGGGACCAATGAACAGAACCTAAAGCCCTATCAACGCGTCGTAGGCGATTTTGGATCGCTCAAGACCGAGACAGGGACCCCCATGTATAGTTATCATGGCCAGTTCTATCATCCGCGATGGCGCAATTGTCAGTTAAATAATAGAAGTGGTTGTGCAAAAGGATATTTAAAAGCCAGCGGCGAATCGTTATTAGCTTCGGATAATATTGCGCGCGGGGCTATGGAATGTCTTTATGAAAGATTTAGAAAAATGCTTGATTGGAAAATCAAAATAGAACATAAAAATTATCGTCATCCAGAAAAAGATCACGGATATTTGGATGTGATAGGACCAGGAGATACAGATGCTTAGATTAAGACGCATATGGGAAGGGCAAAAGAAACTTTCGGATTACATTAGAGAACTTGATCCGAAAAAAGTGGCATTGTGTTCTGGTCACGGCCTCGGCGATCAAATTATGATTATTGAGCCCATAAGAAAGCTTTGCCAAACTTTCCCAGATATTGAATTCACATTGGTCCTTCAAGATGGATTGGGATTCCAGGAATTAGCTCAAGACCTTCCATGCAAATCGATATATGTCAATGACATGTCATATAATCGCACCGACGTGAATTATGGCTACGATATTATTGCGGATGTTGATTTTTGTATGAATGAAGGCCAACAAGTTTGGACCAAAGGTCAATGGGCATGCATTCATGAGCTAGGCATTGAACCAAATGAAGTGATCTATCCAAAGCTTACTTCAGGAAAAAATCGATTGATTTTATGTCAGTTTTTTATCACATGTTTGCCAGATTCTTGCAATGCCGATTATGATACGGCAAAACAAATCTGGAATGATATACTTGAGGCAGGGTACATTCCGATGGAGATGTATTTTACGCACGTTTTTTCAAATCCTGTCAACGCAAAATATGATTTTATAGACTCGACTACGCGTAAATGTCAGCCTAAAATAAGTAGCCTAGTGGGATTAATTGAATCCGCCGCTGGTGTTATTTCTGTTGTGACGGGAAACTTACATGTATGCTTAGCAAATAAAGAGCCGGAGCGAATCTTTTTCTTAGAAAAAGATTTTAAGTTAGAAAGCTTCATTAAAAATAATACAATTGCTCGCGCCAATGTCCGCGAATATAAAGGAGAAGTAAAAGAGTGGCTTAAAAAGTTAGATTATTTAGAAAATTAATCCGTGGGGATAACCCAAAAAAGCAGAATCTTTCTATACAGAAATTTTCTGCTTTTTTATTAAATCAGGACAAAAAATGGAACATTTACAAGACAATATTATTTCAGTCAATGAGACAACTTATAAGGTAGAGACTCGACAAATTGAGGCAGTTATCGGTGACGAGAAGCAGGTTGATTTTTTTCCGAGAATGAAGTTAAAGAAATGGAACAACGAATGTAATTTTTCCGTTGGTTTGATTGATAATGATACTGCTACTCAAGCCAATATAATTTCCGACGGAAAGCAAATTGTTTGGGAAAAAAATGGAAAGAAAGCATCTTTTTATGGAATCAAGAAAAGAGAAGATTTAGTTCTAAATAAGATTAAATGGTTAAAGCTCGGCCAGTTAGATCCGTTTGTGGCGGCTGCGGAATACGAATTGTTTCGTCATACTAAATGGAACGACGACGAGATTGTCATTGCGACGTACGCATCAACGGAACCAGCTATTATGTATTTTGGCAACACACATGCAGACGATTACGTTGATTACGATGCTATTACAATCCCACAAGTAAGAATCCCATCTCCAAGCGCCAATCCTTATTATTTCGATCAAGATCTAATAAACATCGACATGCATTACGGATTTTTGAAGATTCCAAATTTAGATAAGATTTGGGTCGATTCCATGAAACAAACCTTAGCTAAATATGGGGTTGATACTTACAATCTTCCTGGACGTGGTAATAAATTATTTTTTAAAGATGGAGATGTCGATGTTAAATTTGCTCATGAGCAAAATGCTCTCGGGATTGTAGCTGGGTATTTAAATATTAATTGTCCTTACAACAAAGTTTATACCGAATATTACAAACCAGAAGAAATCCCAAAATATTATGATCCTTCTTATGGCCTTCAATCAAAATATCCAAATATCGATCATTCATTGATCGATGATTTTATCCAACAGTTATCTGAGAATTTGAATACGTCTGTTGAGATTATAGAATACACGCCACAGCAAATCGAACAACTTAATCAAATTACTAACGGAGTTATGAAAGACCCAGACTGGATCAGGTATGGGATTCGCGAGGATGCGGGATGGGAACATTTTGAAAACGAAGACGGTTTTGAATTTAATATTATTTATGATTCAAAGCCTGATTCAAATGTTGAGGAATTATCTATTCAAACCAAAGGTTTGGAATTTTATTTTCAACCGCCGCTTGAAAAAGAAGAAAGAATAACCGGCCATAGGCCAGCTCATGTTGTTGGATCATACGCAGTTTATCACGAATCTAAACAAAACAATCAATACGAGGCTGGGAAAGCATTCCATATATATCGTCCTATCGCTGAAGATTCCAACGGAAAAAAAGTATGGTGTGATTTATCAATAGATAAGATCAATGAAAAATTATTTATTACAATTCCTCAGAAATTTTTGGACGAAGCTTTATATCCCGTAACAGTCGATCCGACATTTGGATATTCTACTATCGGCGCATCTGTGACATTTCCTTCCGGAGTTATTACTGGTTCTAAATTTACCGGAGACGTTGGATTCTTAGAGAAACTTTCTATTTATTTTAATCCCACCTCTGATTCAACTAAATTAAAGTGCGCTCTCTATAAAAATAGCGATTCTTCTTTAGTCGCTGATTCAGAAGAAAAAACTACGTTATTGTCAGGGGGTAGCCAATTCTATGTTTTTAAAGCGGGCAATATACCAACTAAGGCATTGACCGCCATTGATTATATTATCGTCGCTTGGTGTGACAACAATACTTATGATAGCGTTAATTACGATACTGGGGACACAAATCAAGGCAGAACACAAGCGCGTGCTTATGGAACATGGCCGGATCCAGCATCATTCTCAAATACAAATAATAAATATTCGATGTACGCAACATATGTTAATGGATCGATTGCGTGGGGAGAACAGAATCCAAACAGTCCTGAGAATGCTCAACCGTGGACCGATTGGGACGATGGTGCCGGTGGAGCTGTTCATGTTGAAGATGATCCGAGCTGGGGTCAACTTGCTCTTAATTTAAATGATATAGGACATAGTGATGTCATTTACGCCGGGGTAACAGGTGTTACAAGAAATTATACAATCACTCTAAATAAATATGGATCAACGTATGGCGGTAGTTTTACAACATATATTCGTGGGCAAGAAACATCTTTTGCTCAAGACGATGCAACTCCGTCGTGGGAAGTATATAGTGGGACCATAAGTCGTCAATGGGCATATGTGCAAGTTAAATTAGTTGGTAATTAGAGAAAACAGGTAGATTAAAAATGGCTTTTACGTTTGATACGAAAGCGGCTTCAACCAGGGGAACCGGAAATCCGATAACCCTATCATATACATGCGGGGCCACGGCTAAATTATTAGTTGTTGGTATTGTAACAGCGACCACAACCCAACGAACGGGTGGCGCGCCTACTTACAATGGCGTCGCGATGACTCAGGCAGGTTCAACACAGGTCGGGACGGCAGAATGTACGGCTGAATTATGGTATTTATTTAATCCAACTGTTTCTTCGGCGCAGAATATTAGTGTTCCGAATAGCGGTGGATTAGAGATTAAATATTATGCCTCTAGTTTTATTACAAGTCTTCTTCCTAGATTAGAACAAGCTACAGGATTAAATGCTGGTCAGGCAAATCCATCCTTATCGCTGACAACAACACACAATGGAAATGTTTTAGTTGATATTTTAGGCGATGGACAGATCAGTGCTCCTTCGGCGAACAATCAGACTCTTTTATTTTCTGTTGATGAAGGCTCTTATAGTTCCAATGCGCAATATGCTTTACAAACCAGTCAAGGGTCAATTACATTCAGCTGGACTGTATCGAATGATGACACAGCGATGGTATTGGCGAGTTTCTGGGAATCTTCATCGTCGTCTAGCTCGTCTTCTTCTAGCTCTTCGAGTAGTAGCTCTTCTAAATCAAGTTCCTCCTCGAGTTCTTCTAGGTCAAGTTCCTCGAGCTCAAGTTCATCAAAATCCAGCTCATCATCAAGTTCCTCATCTGCCAGGAATTATATAGACGATTTAGTTTTAGAGTGGGTAAGCTCTTCTTCGAGCTCATCAAGTTCATCATCTTCTAGTTCTTCAAGATCAAGCTCTTCATCGTCGAGTTCTAGCTCTTCTAGTTCATCGTTCAGCAGCTCCTCATCGTCCAGCTCATCACTGTCAAGTTCTTCATCGAGCAGCTCATCGCTTTCGAGCTCTTCATCAAGCAGCTCATCAAGTCTCAGTTCTTCTTCATCATCGTCTAGTTCTTCATTAAGCAGTTCGTCGAGTTCCAGTTCTTCTTTAAGCAGTTCATCAAGTTCAAGCTCGTCGAGCTCAAGTTCATCGTTGTCTAGCTCCTCAAGTTCAAGCTCATCGCTGTCAAGCTCTTCTTCAAGTAGTTCATCGTTGAGCAGTTCTTCTAGTTCAAGTTCAAGCTCTTCTCAAACAACGACGAGACAAGTCGTTGTTTCTGGTTTATCGACGGAGACTCTTGATAATACGATTGATCAATATGCGTTTCTTTTAAATAACGCATCTGGTTTTTGGAATTCTTCTTTAGATAATTACGCTCGTAATTTAATTCCGACATCAGGAGATTTTAAGAATTTTAGAGTCCGCCTCTCCGCGGCGCCTGGATCCGGCAAGAGTTGGACATTCGCTGTTTTAAAGAATGATGTAGCGACGGGGATTACAATAACGATATCTGATTCTGATACGACAGGGGCAGATACTTCGCATAGTTTTGCAGTAGCGGCCGGAGATACAGTCACATTAAAAGCTTCACCATCATCGACGCCTACAGCTTGCACAGCAATTTGGGCCATTGATTTTAATGCGTTTAATAGTAAATATTGCGGTTTTTATGCTTCTCATGGTAATCCGTCAAATGCGCAAGGAGATTTTGGCGCGCCAGTAGGATCTTTTGGATGGGAATCTTTAGAGACGTTTGCTCAGATTGTTATTCCATGTCCGGGGACCATTAGAGATTTGTATGTTCAAGATACCGTGGCACCTGGATCTGGAAAAAGTTACGATTTAGTGTTTCGTAAGAATGGCTCTGATACAGCTCTCCATGCAAATCTAGCGGACTTAAACACAATTGCATCTGATACAACGCATTCTTTTACTGTTGTTGCTGGCGATATTATTTCGTTTCAATATCGACCGACAAATACACCGACGGCAGATGTTCCTATTATTGGATGGGTTTTTGTTCCAGACAACGCAGATGAATTCCCTATTATGGCTCAAGGTCTTTGGTCAGTTGCGACAGGGGCCACATATTATCTTCCGGTCAATGGATGCGACGTTGGATCGGGTGGAGCTGGGACATCAACAAATCGTTTAGAGTTATCGAATAATTGTTATGTTACGCGCATTCAAGTTGCTTTAATTGGTGGGGCATTTGGAGGCGGTAAAAGCAAAACTTATACGCTTCAAAAGAATGGTTCAGACACAGGGCTTGCTTTAACTGTAACGGATCCGAATACGACTGGGTTTAGCACTGCAAGTATTACGATTTCTGATGGAGATTATTTAGATACTAAAGTTACGCAATCGGCCGCGATTGCGGGGACACATACGGAACTTGTTTCTTATGTTGTATCAAATGTGCAGACGAGTTCATCAAGCTCGTCGAGTTCATCGAGCTCATCATCATCAAGTTCAAGCTCATCATTAAGTAGCTCTTCGAGTTCCAGCTCATCATTATCCAGTTCTTCGTCATCGAGTTCTTCATCATCCAGTTCTTCGCTTTCAAGCTCGTCAAGTTCTAGCTCATCATTAAGCAGCTCATCGAGTTCAAGCTCTTCAAGTTCTAGCTCGTCTTTAAGCAGCTCATCGAGTTCCAGCTCTTCATTAAGCAGCTCGTCGAGTTCTTCATCATCTAGTTCTAGCTCATCACTGAGTAGCTCTTCTAGCTCAAGCTCGTCATTAAGCAGCTCTTCAAGTTCTTCGAGCTCATCGTCAAGTTCTTCATTAAGCAGCTCTTCGAGTTCCAGTTCATCTTTAAGTAGCTCATCGAGTTCTAGCTCATCTTTAAGTAGCTCGTCGAGTTCTTCATCATCGAGTTCCAGTTCATCACTGAGCAGCTCTTCAAGTTCAAGTTCATCACTAAGCAGTTCATCAAGCTCAAGTTCATCATCTTCGAGTTCGTCATTATCAAGCTCATCATCTTCGAGCTCGTCATTATCAAGCTCGTCGTCATCGAGTTCATCATTATCAAGTTCGAGTTCGTCAAGCTCATCATCAAGTAGTTCGTCGTTATCCAGTTCTTCTTCTTCAAGTTCATCGTCATCGAGCTCCTCATTATCAAGTTCTAGCTCGTCGAGCTCATCATCATCAAGCTCTTCATTATCGAGCTCATCATCAAGCAGTTCATCGTCATCAAGTTCTTCATTGTCAAGCTCATCATCAAGCAGTTCTTCGCTATCAAGTTCATCATCGAGCAGTTCATCGTCATCCAGTTCTTCATTATCAAGCTCATCGTCGAGCAGTTCATCGTCATCCAGTTCTTCATTGTCAAGCTCTTCCTCGAGCAGTTCATCAAGTTCAAGTTCATCGCTGAGCAGTTCTTCAAGCTCAAGCAGCTCACAAAGTAGTTCATCGAGTTCTAGTTCTTCTGTTGCGAGCTCATCATCATCGAGTTCTTCATCTTCAAGTTCATCATTAAGCAGTTCATCGAGCTCAAGCTCATCGCTATCAAGCTCATCATCGTCGAGTTCTTCATCGTCTAGTTCGTCGCTTTCGAGCTCAAGTTCATCGAGTTCTTCATCGTCAAGCTCATCATCATCGAGTTCGTCGTCTTCGAGTTCCTCATTAAGCAGCTCATCAAGTTCTTCTCAAAGCAGTTCGTCATCTTCTAGCTCATCTTCATCGAGCTCTTCATTTTCTAGTTCGTCATCATCCAGTTCATTTAGTTCAAGCAGTTCATTAAGCAGTTCGTCGTCGTCAAGCTCATCAAGTTCTAGTTCTTCGAGTTCCAGCAGTTCGAGCTCATCGTCGTCACTTTCGAGTTCATCGTCATCGAGCCTTTCATCTTCTAGTTCATCGAGCTCAAGCTCATCTTCTTTTAGTTTTTCAAGTTCAAGTTCTAGTTCATTTAGTTCAAGCTCGTCTAGCTCGCAAAGCTCTAGTTCAAATTCAAATAGCTCAAGCTCAAGTTCTCTGTACAGCAGCTCATCGAGTTCAAGCTCTCAGTCTGCGTCGTCGTTACCATTTGAATCTATATTCCATAATGAAACTGATGATCTTGTTTTCTTTGATCAAACTTATCTTCATGATTTTGTAGATCAAACATAGAGGGATATCAATGCAACATTATTATCTTGGACAGTGGGTTTGGAACACAGACAATCCTAATCATCCTTTTTGGGAATCTCCAAATGCTAATCAATGCGTCGGTACCCTGGATTTACGTTCCTTGCCGCAACAAGGTCAAGCTGGGGGTGCGTCTGAGGGGTATGGCATATTCACCTATCCCGAGGAGATTATTGACCCAGAGCTTATTCCTCTCGGCTTTGGGAAAGATGAGATTATAGATCCTTCCATAATAACATCTTTAGAAAAAAGACTGTCAGTCTCGCTTACCTCAACTTCAATAAAAGACATTCTTTATGATTTGTTGACGAAGCATGCGGATCCGACGGGCCAAATATTCTGCAAGCCAATAATTCCTGATCTAACCTTGAAGTGCAGATTGTTTCTTGGTAATGAGGGAGAAATAAAGTCTTCTCAAATCGTTCCGCAAGTCTCTCCTGAGTGGGATAATATAATTGCTGTTTATCAAGAAGATTATAAGAATAATGTTGACAAGGGTAATAATGTTGCAATTCAAAAGAATCTTGATTATCTGGAAAAGCAATATGGGGTTGATTATTCTAATTTCATTCCTGAAGACGCGACAACTGTACTTACTCCACTTCCTCATAGCACAACAATAACAGAGAGTTTTAATAAAGCAGATTCTACGACACTTGGGCCAGATTTAACCTGGGCAGAAGTCTTAGGGGACCATCAAGTAGTTAGTAACAAAGCAACTCAGGTATGGGCGAGTGGATCAACAAAATCATGTAGGGCAGAATCGGATTTATCAACAAGCGATCATTATTGTCAACTTGATGTAGCTTCATTTTTAAGCGCTAATAATTCAAGTCAAGGAGGGGCTTGCGTTAGATTTAGCAGTTCAGCAGAAACTTTTTATGTAGGAGATTATAATGGTTATAGTCAACCAAATGATCGTTTAAGAATTGAAAAATGCGTATCTGGCACCTATTCAAATCTTAATGGACCAGACACCAGTGGAACACTAACTTCTCCATGCACAATAAAATTAACAGTTAGTGGGTCTAATCTGGAATTTTTTGTAGCTGGTGTTTCCAGGCTTACGATAACCGATTCTTCTATAACTGGAAATTTAAGATGTGGATTTATAACCCAGACTGACAGTTCTTCAACAACTCCAACTATTGATAATTGGTCAGCAGGTGATTTTTCTGCGGCTTCTTCTAGCTCATCCTCAAGCAGCTCATCATCAAGTTCAAGTTCTTCTAAATCATCGTCGAGCTCGTCTAGTTCATCATTAAGCAGTTCTTCAAGCTCGAGTTCATCATCGTCAAGTTCTTCACTGAGCAGTTCATCGAGCTCAAGTTCTTCATTAAGCAGCTCATCGAGTTCTAGCTCTTCTTCTTCGAGCTCTTCCTTAAGCAGTTCTTCGAGTTCTAGTTCATCGACTTCAGTTTCAAGCTCTTCAAGCTCAAGCTCATCTTTGTCAAGCTCATCATCATCTAGTTCTTCGTTGGCAAGCTCATCATCGTCAAGCTCATCGTCATCAAGCTCTTCATCTTCAAGTTCATCATTGAGCAGCTCTTCGAGCTCTAGTTCATCGTTAAGCAGTTCATCATCGTCGAGTTCTAGCTCTTCTAGCTCATCATTGAGCAGCTCTTCATCTTCTAGTTCATCATTGAGCAGTTCTTCATCTTCAAGCTCATCGAGTTCTAGCAGTTCTTCATCCAGTTCTTCAAGTTCCAGTATTTCTTCATCCAGTTCTTCAAGCTCAAGTTCGTCCACAAGTAGCTCATCAAGTTCATCATCAAGCTCTTCATCATCGAGTTCAAGTTCGTCAAGAAGCAGCTCCTCAAGTTCAAGTTCATCATTAACCTATACGAATCCATTAAGCAATAATGGCAACGATAGTGTTCTTCACCCAGACTGTATTTTCTTCCCGAGTGGGAAGTCCGGAAAGAAATTGTGGTTAGTGTTTACACCATACCCTGCGGATGCTGATGAAGAATATTTTATTGAAACAAGTAATGATGGACAGAATTGGGAAGCTTCCAGTCCGACTATATCTAACCCAGTTCTTGATGGTAAAGCTGATTTTGGATGGACCTTTGATGCTGATCCAGATATTTTATATGTCCCTCAATATGATAAGTGGTTTATGGTTGTTGCTCCAAGAATTAGTGGATCGAGTGGAGCTGCGCCAAGCGCATGTAATCATGCTCTTGCTTTTGGATGGTCTAATGATGGCATTACGTGGAATTGGTATACAGGGACCGCGATTAATGGAAATACCAATCCTATTATTTTAAGTGGTTTGGATTCGGGAGGACAAGCATGGGAAAAGTTTGACTCAACTCATGCGCACACTCAATATCCGACGATGATTTTTAAGAATGGGACGTTTTATTTATGGTATGGAGAAACGACAGGTAATGCTGCGGATTCTGAAGATGGTGGGCTTACAAACAACGTCGGACAAATGGGTCTGGCAACATTTACATGGAACAATTCCACGAATGTTATAGAGAATTTTCAACGTAGCGCAAGTAATCCAATTTTTGCTCCGGCTAAGAATGCAACGTATTATTACGGCGCCGGGCATTTTGATGTGACTATCGATAATGGAGGAGTTTATCATTTACTTTGTTTGAGGGTAAGAATTAGTGACAATCAAATTCATATATGGGAATACACTTCTAGCGACGGAATTACATGGTCGGGTGGAAGCGTCAAGATCACTGGCGGGACAGGAACATGGGATCAAGATGGATGCTATAGGGCGTGTTATGTTCATTATGGTGATGGGTTACAGGCGATCATGTCTGGTAGGACCCAGATTATATATTCAGGAGCAAATGGCTCAACATATAAATTAGGATGGTATGATGTAGGTAATTTTGGCATAGATTACACAAGTTCATCCTCATCAAGTTCATCCTCATCAAGCTCGTCGAGTTCGAGCAGCTCTTCTTCATTAAGCTCGTCTAGTTCTAGCAGCTCTTTTTCGAGCTCGTCAAGCTCTTCTTCGTCGAGTTCTTCATTATCAAGTTCATCGTCGAGCAGCTCGTCATCATCGAGTTCATCACTGTCAAGCTCATCGTCAAGCAGTTCATCATTAAGCAGTTCGTCTTCGTCGAGCTCATCACTATCAAGTTCGTCTAGTTCATTATCGAGCTCATCATCGTCAAGTTCATCACTAACAAGTTCGTCTTCATCAAGCTCTTCATCATCGAGTTTATCATCATCTTCAAGCTCAAGCTCTTCATCGTCGAGCTCAAGCTCATCTAGTTCATTGTCTAGCTCTAGCTCATCAAGCTCATCTAGTTCAAGTAGCTCATTTAGCAGTTCATCTAGTTCATCATTTTCAAGTTCTTCATCATCCAGCTCATCATCGTCGAGTTCAAGTTTATCTAGTTCTTCATCATCAAGCTCACAATCTTCTAGTTCGAGCTCATCAAGTTTAAGTTCATCATCGAGCTCGTCTTTTTCGAGCTCATCATCAAGTTCGTCATCTCAATTAAGCTCAAGCTCATCGAGTTCAAGCAGTTCTTCTTTCTCGGCGCGCAGAAATATGTATTTTGAAGACCAAACATTTAATTTTCAATTTTTCCAACAAGTTTCAAGCTAGGAGGATCTATGTTGCCAAATAAGAGAAATCAATATTATGTAAACGATGATGTGACCTTCAGAGGAGTTTTTAAGATTGACGGAGAAGAACAAACGCCAGATCCGGGGACATGTCTTGTTACGATTATGAAAGAAGAGACAAGTACACCCATTGTTGATAATGCCGCCGGAGATATTGCTGGACAACAATTGCGTTACCAATTCGCCAACATGCCGGTTGGACGATATGCTATATTTTTAACGGCGAAATATAACAACGGGGCAGATGAGAGAACCGGAGTTATTGAATTTATTGTTAAGAATAAGGAGGCAAATTAATATGACCGAACACGCGTCCCATAAAATGAATCCAAATTCGCTTGCGAATCTTAATAAAGGAAACACGAAGAGTTACAGCACTTATCAAAATTGTCTCTCTAAAGAAAAAATTGATGAGTTGTTTTCTTATTTAGCGGAAGGAATGTCTTTAACTCGATCAGCTAAAGAAGCAAACATTACTCCACAAACAGCTCGTCGATATTTTAGAGAAGGAGATGCTAAGCGTGGGATACAACCGTTAGTTCAACGCTTATCTGTTTTTCAAGAGCGTGTTAGTGAAAAAATGAATGTTTTACTTGAAGAAACAAGAATGGAACGTCTTAAATTAATTAGGGACATGTTAAAGAAGGCCAGCGATTCTATGTTTAATCCTATTACTGGATTCTTTGACAAAGACGGTAATCCTATCGATGTTTATGACAAGAACAAAGTTAAGATTGAAGCGTTTGATCCGGCGAAGTTTCGCATTGCTGATATCGAACGATTAATGAAATTAGAAGCCTTTCTGTCCGGCGGAGTTAAAACAAAAGAAAAAGAAAGCTCGTTTTTAAGCGCAGATGAAATATCAAGTGGATCAGCCAATGAGTAATATTGTTTCTACATATCAGCGTTTTGATTGGGAGAAGAAGATCGCATCAATGAATGCTAATGATGCGAAGCGATGGCAGATTGCTGAATATCAAAAGTGCGCTGGGAATAAGCAATATTGGTTTCAGCAATATGTTTGCACAATCGATGCTCGCAAAACGCCTTCTATTATCCCATTTATTTTGTATGATTTTCAAATTGATTTAATTAATCAGCTTGATAAGTACGGAGATACTTTCATTGATAAATCGCGTCAAATGGGAATTTCTTGGACGATCATGGGATGGCAGCTTCACAATGTTCTTTATAATAAAGGATTCACAGCTTTAAATATTTCTAGAAAAGAAAGCGAAGTTCAGGATTCTGGCAATACGCATCATTGTCTTTTCGGGCGGTTATTTTTTATGTATAGCAGATTGCCACCATTCTTGCGGCCACGGATCCACAATCCATTTTTGACATTTAAAGTTCCTTCAATGGATTCAGTAATTAAAGGCGAGTCTTCTAACCCAAAAGCCGGACGCGACTCTCAATATAAATTTGTTTTTATCGACGAGGCTGCCTTTATTGATTGCTTGGATGAAATGTGGAAAGGTGTGCGTAGCGCATCAAATTCTATTTGTTTATGTTCGACGCCACCACAAAGTAAGGTTAATAATAAATTTGCTGAATTACGTGAGATGAAAAACTCCGGCTTTAAACATATGAGATTTCATTGGAGCATGCACCCCGAATATACGCCGGAATGGTACGCTAGAAAAACAGCTTCAATGCAGAAACATGAGATCGCACAAGAGCTCGAGATTGCTTATGATGCGGCCTTAACGAATCTTTCTTATCCAGAATTCAATGACACGGTTCACGTTTTAGATCATAAAGTGTACCTAAATCCCGAATCGAAACTGTATTGTTTTATGGATTTTGGTCTTGACGGTGAAGTTTTTCTTTTTGCGCAAAAGGACAGAGATGATCGATTGTTCTTTCTTTATTATAGAGTCTTTCAAAATATGCTTACGCCGGAACTCTACAATGAATTTTTAAAAGCGTTAGGGCATATTGGATATACAGGACCAATTAAGAATATTGGGTTTATCGGCGATCGTTCCGGAAGCCGACGCCATCGCACAAGCAAGAAAAGTGTTATTGAAGAATATTACGATATTTCAAAAGGCGCGATGGATATTAAATATCAAGAGAATTTAACCAATGAAGAGAAAATGAGAAATTTCAAAACTTTCTTAAAACGCACAATCAATGGAAAGCCACAATGTAATTTATCCAAAGAAGAGACTTGTTTGAAATTCGCAGAGGCCATTAGATGTATTCAATTAAATCCGCGCAAAGACGATCATTTAAACACTGATCGATATATCCATGTTATCAATGCGGCCGAGTATGGGATCTCTTATTTGTTCCCACGTAAGAAAGCAGAGTGCTGCATTGTTTCTTTAGATCCAGGACAAGAGATAGAAAACTCAGAAGGTAAAAAAGTTGTGGTCCCTGGGCCACATCAAAAAGCTGCATCTGCGGCGTCTGTTGTGGGTGCATATCGTATTCAAAGAAAAGGAGTGATATTTTAATGACTAAAAATTCATCTTACAAAGAACGAGAAAAAAGACATGCGGAGATAATGGCCCGCGTACAAGAGAGTTATCCTATGGGAAATTCGGGTGATCAAGATGCCATGTGGAGATCTTTGACAACGAGCACGCAGAGGGATCTTAATCCTGTCACTCAAAGAAGAATGCAACAAATCGCATTTTATTTATTTGATACGAATCCTATGGGACATCGCATAATTGAGATCATTCGAGATTTCGTTATCGGAGATGGATTTACATTTTCAGCGGAAGATCCTAAAGTTTATGCTGTTATTGATAAATTCTGGAACGATCCGGAGAATGATTTAAACTGTGTCATGGATGAAAACGTTTTAGAGCTTTCATTGTTTGGAGAGAATTGCTTTCCTGTCTGGGTCAATCCTATCGATGGAGCTGTTAAGCTTGGATATATTGATCCATCTTGGATTGTTAAAGTCACAAAAGACACGAAGAATCCGCGATGGAATGATACGGTTGTTTGGAGAAAACCAGGAATGCGCAAAGAACGCGAAGGCAATATTGTGCGCATTGATGATAATCCAAAGTCCGAAACTTATGGATTGTTAATGGGAGATTTATTTTACTTCCCTATTAATAAGCCTATCAACGCGACGCGTGGTCGATCAGATCTGCTTTCTTTGGCCGATTGGCTCGACGGTCATGATCAATTCTTATTTGCTCGATTGGAACGGGCTTTCCTTTTAAATACGTTTATTTGGGACGTTACGGCTGAAGGATTGGATAAAGAAGGGCTAGAAGCCTTTGTTAAATCAATTCCAACGCCTAAGCCTGGTTCAATTAGAGCTCATAATGAAAAGGTCACATGGCAAGCTATTTCTCCGCAGCTCGAGTCTCAAGACGCTTCTAATGAAGCTAAGTTATTTAAAGGGCAGATTCTTGGCGGCGCTGGATTCCCATCACACTGGTTCGGTGATGGTGAGAAGACTACGCGCGCAACCGCGATGGAAATGGGACTTCCCACATTAAAGAAGCTTAAAGCTCGTCAGAAGAAAGTTAAATATCAATATCGCAATATTTGTCAGTTCGTTATTGATCAAGCAATTTTAGCTGGTACACTTCCAAAGGACGTTGACAAGAGTTTTACAATTATTACTCCGCCGATTATTTCTAAAGATGATCGTAGCTTAGCGCAAACGATTGGTGGATTTGTTGACGGACTTGTTAAGGCAAGAGATCAGAAATGGATTACTGATAATGAAGCTCAGAAATCTTTTCAATTAATGGTCAGTCAAATGGGCGTTGGTGAGATGCCAGATTACGCTCAAGAAGATGATGGAGAAGAAGACGATTCTTCAGAAGAGGAAGCTTCACCAGCATTGCCAAGTCAGAATAATGGTAATGGACGCAATAATGGCAAACCCATCCAAGATGCGCCTAGTAAAAATAATGGGAGGAAACGAAAACAATGAATGAGTTTTTAAAGCAGCTTCATGATGTTTATGTAAAAAGTGGTGCAACGATCACCTATGACGAATTTAAAAGCAAGATTCAAGAGAGTCAGAATGATGAGCTCAAGATAGATGGGAATGTTGCAAAGCTGAGCAAGCTCATTGAATCTTTTCAGAAAAAAAGGCGTGGGGAAGAAGTTCAGGAATCTTTCAAACAAATGGAACAAATGTTTGAAAGTATCGTAAAGTTTCTAGTTCAATTAAAACATCCATGCTTAGAGTCTGAATTTAATAAGCCATTTGCAAAAGAATTATTTGATAAATATCTTATTAAAGAAGAAGACGGATTTAAGATGAAGGATCCCGAAAAGATATTTGATGATTTTATTCTTTTTAAACAATGGTGGAAACCAAAGTTTGCAGAAGGAAAACCATTGGATCGATTCATCATGTCAACATCAAGAGGCATGAATATATATATTGAGAAATATATATTTGAAAAAGAATGCAAGGACCCGGCATCGATGTATTTAATGCCAAGCAATAATTTTATGTCCACAATTAGCGAGGGTATCGACTTCATTAAACCTCGCACAAAGATCCTCAATGAAACGTTAATGCCGAGCTGGACCAAACTGATCGCGAAAGGAAAAGTCTGCATTAATGAATCATTGAACGAGATGAGAATTGAGTTCCAATCCGAAGAAATTTCTGGCATGTACAAAGCCATCAGAGAAAGCGACAATTCGGATTTTTGGGTGCTACAAAAAATAAATTAAAATTTATTTGACAAAAAAATAATTAATACAATACTTAACTTAGGTGTGATACTACACCTAAGATCTATTCTTCTATAAAAAGGCTTATCCGGCCAAAAGGAAAATAAATAAAAGTTTCAAAGTTTTTTTCCTCAACTCATGGACCGGAGAGTTTAAAGTGAAGTTTGGAAGAGTCGATCTAACGACATTCTTAGAAAGTTCAAACGAAGGTAATCGTTGGAAAGTAATGATTATCGAAGAAGGGCTTTCGAAGAATGGTTCTTATTATCCCCGAACGGTCCTCGAAGAAGCAGCTCCGTTATTCGAAAAAAGCCAAGTTAGATTTTTTGAGTTTGATAAAAAGTTTTTCAATCATCTCCCCTTAGCCATTGAAAAAATGGTCAAGCAGGGATTCCCTGCGCAAATCGCTGGATTTCTTGAAAATGTTAAATTTGAAACGATCAATGTTGATGGTCGTGATCGTAGTGGTCTAACTGGTTTCTTAAATTTGTTTGACACGGAGACAGTTAAGCCACTCAAGGAAACCCTCGTTAATTCCTGGAAAAAAGGTTTAAAAAATTTTCTGGGATTGTCAATAAATGCCGACGGTGAAAGACAGTTCCGTATGGTAAATGGCATACCTTCCGCAATTGTAAAATCCATAAAGCAAGTTTTTAGCACGGATTTTGTTACTCAGCCGGCGGCTGGCGGAGGACTTTTAGGTCTAATCGAAAGTATCAACCAACAAGAAGGAGTCGAACACATGTTTAAAAAGTTTCTCGAATCATTGAAGGCTTGGAAACCAGCGTTGTTAGAAGGTATTGACATTGCGAATGTCACTCAAGAAGAAGTTGCCGGCATCGTCAACAAATTGATTCAAGAATCTACTGGCCACAAAGAATCTTCTAAAATTTCGTCTTTGCTTGGTCTTATCAAGGAAAGCAAAGTAGATGAAGCTTTCAAAATTCTCGAAGGTGTTATTACTTCAGAAAAAGAAGCTTACACTGCTGATGCTGATGCCAAGAAAAAGAAAATGCAAGAAGAGGCTGACGCCAAGAAAGTCCGCGAATCTGAAGAGGCTCGTCAAAAGAAAGAAGCCGAAGATAAAAGAATTAAAGAATCTAAAGAAAAAGAAGATCGTTTAGCTGCCGTCGAGCATCGTCTTCAAGTTGGGGAATGTAAAGAAATGCTTCAGACCAAATTGGCTGAAAGCAAACTTCCTCAGCCTTATAAAAATAAAATTAAGAAACAATATGAAGGCAAGATCTTCAAAGAATCTGAAGTTGATGAAACTATCAAATTAGAGCGCGAGACTCTCGCCGCTTTAGTTGAGAGCCGTGCTGATTTTAATTTTGGCGGGGATGTCGAAGGTAGCTTCATTGAAAAAGAGCCTACCGATCGTCTACAGGCTTCACTGGATCTTATGCTTGACAGCAAGATCAATGAATCCGAGAAGACAAGTTATGAAGGCATTGAAGCATTTAAGTCCTTGAAAGAGGCTTATATTGCTTTTACTGATGACCCTATGGTCACAGGAAACATGGGTAAAAAAGCAATGGCAAGAATGCAAGAAGCTGATTCTACGTCATTCTCCTATGCTTTAGGTTTCTCCATGCAACGCAGAATGCTTCGTGATTATAAAACCATCGATCCTTTGTGGAGACGAATTGCTTCTGTTACCAATGTGCCTGACTTCAAATTGCAAGAAAGAATCCGTTGGGGTGGATTTGGTCAATTACCTCAAGTTCTAGATGCTAGAACTTCAGCCGGAACACCTATTGACAGCACTACGCCGACATATCCTGAACTTGGATTTCCTCAAGATCAAGAATCGACATATGCTGTTGCGACAAAAGGTGGGATCGTCACATTAACTCGACGTATGATCATCGACGACGATCTTAATGTTTTAACTAAAATCCCTGGCAAGATTGGTCGCGCAGCTGCTAACACATTAAATCGTTTCGTTTTTGATTTAATGTTAAACGTTTCTGCGGGTACAATCAACGGTGGAACGATTTATGACGCAATTGCTCTTTATGCAACTGCTCACAAGAACTATCGTACCGCTGCTTTAAGCCATGATAATTTAAAGAACTTGCTCGATGATATGTATCATCAAGGTGAGTTTGGAACCAAAACATTAATCACTGATAATCCATTAACTTCTGGCGCGACAACCATCAACGTCACAGCCGGTACTGGCCAATATTTCAAAGCTGGTGATATGTTATGGGCTGAAGGTGAAATGATGTTAGTCAGCTCTGTTTCAACTGATGCTTTAACAGTCACACGTGGTCAGTTCGGAACAAGCGGTGCTGCTCATGTTCTCAGCACTCCTCTGTATAAAGTCACTGAAATCTTAGCTCTCCAAAATCCGATCCTTTGGGTTCCTCGTTCTTTAAGATCCGTCGCTTTAGCCTTAAAGAATTCTCCAATGAATCCTGAAGGTGCTGAGCAAGAAGTGAATACGATTCGTGATTCTTTCGAACCGATCGTATCTCCTTTCTTACGCGGCGATGAAAATAACTTCTATCTTTCTGCTCGTCCGGAAGATGTCGAAGGGATTGAAATCGGATTCTTACAAGGAAAAGAAGAGCCTGAAATTTTGGTTCAAGATCAACCGACTCAAGGAAACGTATTCCAATACGATACGATTCGCTACAAAGTTCGTCATGAATATGGCGGTTCTGTAGTCGATTTCCGAGCGTTCGCGGCTGGTATTGTAGCCTAATATTAATTGGCGATGACCCTGGGGAGAAATCCCCAGGGAACAGCTATTAAGTTGAAAAATACTTAATGTTAACAAGAGGAGAATGCAATGCCAAAGAAATCAGATTTCCAGTATCAAGCAGCAAATAGATTTGGGAACACATTACGCGTTAGAGCTGCTTATTCCCTTACGAAAGCAAATATTCTCCAAGACGGATATCAATTCATTGAACTATCTGATCTTGGAGCTTTAACTTTACCGGCCGCTGATTTAGATTTGGCCGGGATTACTATTCGCGTTGTTACATTAGGTCAAGGTTATGTCAAGGTTGCAGCTGGGTTCGGTAATCGTGGCGGATCTTTTGACACTGTAATTAATAGCGATGGTGAGACAACAGATTTTTGGTGCGGATTAGCAAGCAGTGGTTCATATGCGTGGTACGCTTTATCACCTAATGTAACCGGCACCGACGGTTCTTTATCATCTTCTTCAAGCTCGAGCTCAAGTTCATCGAGTTCCTCATCTACCTAACGGCGATGGCTCCGGGAATGTTTATCCCGGAGTACAGCTTTTAAGCTGAAAAATGCTTAATATTATAAGGGGGAATTAATGAGTAAACGTACTCGTTTTAAATATCAAGCAGCTAATAAGTTTGGACGGTTTCTTGAAAAATCCGCAAATTATAGCCTCACAAAAGACGATATCCTTAACATCGGATATCAATTCATTTCTCTTTCCAGTTTTGCAAAATTAACCTTACCGGCAGCTGATAAAGATTTATGGGGTGTTACGGTCCGCGTCTTTACATTGGATCAAGGATACGTTTTTGTCTCAGCGGGTTTTGCTGGTCGAGGTAGCAGTTTTAATATAGTTCAAAATAGTCAAGGTGAGACGGCTGATTTTTGGTGCGGGAAAGATAGCTCAGGAAATTATAACTGGTATGCACTATCTCCTAATGTTACGGCTTCAACGGGAGCATCAAGCTCAAGTTCTAGCTCTTCTTCTTCATCGTCGAGTTCTTTGAGTTCAAGCTCTTCAAGTTCTAGCTCTAGCTCTAGTTCACGATCAAGCTCGTCGAGCTCAAGCTCTAGTTCTAGCACTTAAAAACTAAGAGATGCGTAATGGAGCAAAAAAAGAAAGTAAGACTACCAGTAATAATGAAATGGGTGGAAGGCAGAGACGAATGGCACATGATCAATATGGCGAACGGAAAAATTCTTCAAGAGTTTTTAGATTGTGTCAATATTGGTCGAGCCTTCCCCGGATTAGATAAAGCTTATGCGAATCGATATATTATTTCGATAGAACCCATGAGCTCCATTGAGAAATCTGTGGAATCCGAAGAGTTAAATGAATCGAATGATGGAAGACAATATAGTGACGATTAAATATTGAAGGAGTTAAAATGTCAAACAATTTAAATACAAATCCGATTCTCCTAGACACTTTCGACACAGATTTTGCTATTCCGGGACCATTGACCATTAAGAAAGTTAAATTATTTTCTGCGGCCGATGGTGATGTTTTATCTTTGTTGCATGGTCAAGCGGATACAGCAAATGAAGGAATTCGCGTTAATCAAAATGCGAATTTAGATAACGAAATTGACTTTGGACGAAACGGGCAACCATTTCCTCATGGTTTATTTTTTGACGCCAGCGCTATTAATAGCGGTCTTGGTTCCGGTGATAAAGTTTTTATTTATTTATTATGAGGCATTTAAATGACAATGGATCGGGATGATTACTTAGTCCGGCTGGACCGGATGCTTCAAGATGTTGGAGAATTTTTACAGCCTGACGACAATGAAATATTCTTGAATCAGGCTGTTTTAATTTTTTCCAAAGATAGACCATTGGTTAAAGTTTATGAAGTTACTGGCGATGGATCAACGTTTGATTTTGCGATGCCGTCTGATTGGGTTGAGAATTTTTCGTATATTGATGGAGCTATTGAATATCCCGTAGATGATACTGTACAAGCGCAAACATTTCTAGAGAGTGAAGATTGGCAGTTAATTAAGAAGCTTGTTTTAACAGTCACAACATTATATTTAAGATTTAAAACTTTTGTTCCAGCGTCGGGTATTAAAGCGAGATTTACCTATGCAGCAAAACACACGCTTAACACAACGACGTGTACGATTACAGATAATGATTCAAACGCTGTTTTAGCACTGGCAGCGGGTCTTTGTTATTGGGCTCTAGCGGCGCGATTCGCGCAACATTCAGACTCAACGATTGAGGCCGATGTCATTGATTATGCAAGAAAGTCCGATATTTATAAAGAATTAGCCCTGCAAAAGATGGACATGTATAGATCTTTGATGGGTATCGGATCGAAGAAGGACGCATTATCAGCGGCATCCGCCGGAGTGTCAATTAAGGACTATGACTTGCGCTATCCTGGCGGTCTAGGCGATTATTTGACTCATCCATCTTTCACTCGTTGATCAAACCTTCTCCAATGACGAAGATTAGTTCTAAAAAGGCAGAGATAATTCACTTAGGCAGCTATGCCACTGACAACGATACGCGCACAATTAAAAACTTTGTTAGAGAGTGTAACCGGGATTGGAAGGGTTTACGATTACAAACGTTATTCTTCTGATTGGGGAACATATAAGCAGCTCTTTGTAAAAAATTCCAAAGTTAATGAATGGGAAATTCAACGTAATGCTCTTGTAGTAGAACCTCGAGGAAGCCAAGCCACGGCCGGTAAGGTCAAAGATACCGTTCATAATTTGGTGATACGCGGTTTTTATGCATTCACAGACGATCCATCCTCAGAAAAACCATTCGATACATTGGTTGATTCTATAACCGATTTGTTCATTCGAAACCAAGATTTAAATGGCACAGCTGAGATTATAAATATCCCGATTACAGGTGAAATTTCTTTCGGCCAACTAGGTGACGTTTTGTGTCATGTAGTTGAGATTAAATTATCGGTCAGAGAAAGGGGATTTTTATAATGGAATCTTGGGTTCAGTGGGCCATAGGTGGAATCGCCAGTGTATCTGTCGGCGGTTTTATGTATTTATTAGGAAAAATCGACAAATCAAACGAAGTTGTAACGGCTTTGGGGAAAGTTATCGATTCACTTAAATCATCAATGGATAACCTCAATAGATCGTATCAAGACTCAAAGAAAGAAATCGAGATCTTGGAAAAAACAATAGAAAATAAGCCGGACTATAAATACGTCAATGATGAGTTTTATAGAAAAGAAATCGCTCAGATTCAAATTGAGGGGATTAAATCAGATATCAATGAAATCAAAAATGATTTCAGGCAGATCAGCACGTTTCTAGAAAAAATAATGGAAAAACTTCCTAAAGAGCAAAGGAGTAATTGATGAAAAAGTTAGTTTTAATTTTAATCATGGTCTTAAGTTTTTACGGTGTTGGTATTGGCGACGAGGGACATAGCGAACATGCGGATCATGGCCATGAGCACGTCGGTAAAGGAAAAGGTAAGAACAAAACAACTATCGTTAACAACAACACGACCGTCAATAATAATACTACTGTTAATAACAATACAACCAATGTCACAGATGTGACCAACGTGACAGAAGTTTCAGCTGAGAAAAACGTTTATGGCGCAGATATTGATGCCCCGGATTTAGTTCAGATTACCGACAACTGGACATTTGGTTTAGAAGTGTCAAAAGATTTGTATCACACCGATGTGAAAGAAGGATGGACTGGCCTTGCTAAGTTTACTTATCGAGGAACATTGTTTGATTTAAGGAAAAACAAATAGGAGGATTAGTTACATGGTTAATTCAAAAAGAACGAGGATTGCCCAACTAGCAGGTAAAATTGAAACCACCAGCGGTTCCGCTGAAACGATAACAGCATCAGAAGCAACAATTTTGGCTTATGAACCTGTCTTAGATATCGTACCTGCGGTATTTCAGCGTAATCCAGTTCTTAAACATATGGATAAGCTAAAATCCGAAACAGGTGCGCGCCAAGCGAATTTAAACTTTAAAGCTGAGTTGATGGGTCCGCCTTCTGGTAGCAAAGGGACGACCTTACCCATTTCTCCGTTTTTAAAGGCTTGCGGGTTATCTGAGGCGCTTGTAGCGAGCGTTTCTAATACGTTTACGCCAATTTCTTCAAGTTTTCAAACCATGACATGTAAAAAATTTGAAGATGGTTTCACAAAGACAATATTAGGCGTTGGCGGTAACGTTAAGTTTATGTATAAAGTCGGCGAGCCTGTCATGTGTGATTTTACCATGCAGGGTAAGTATGCTTCTCATTTGGATGAGTCGATGCTTTCTCCGACGTATCCAAACCAAGTTCCTTTGATGTTTATGGGAGCAACGGTTCAAATTCATGGCAGCATCTTGGTCATTGATACCCTTGAATTAGACATGCAAAATGAGATTGTCTTATCTCCATTGCCATCTGATGCCAGCGGTATTGATTATGCCAAGATCGTTAATCGTCGTCCGGTCATTACATTCGATCCTGAGTTAGTAGCTAAATCTGATTTTGATTTTTATAGCAAAATGCTTGACGGGACAGTCGCATCAATTTCAATTAGGATCAACGATTCTAATGGAAACATGATGGAATTGTCTCTTCCTAAAACACGATTTACAGGAATCACGGAAGCTGATCGAAGTGGATTAAGAGCTTTGAATGCGAACATGGAAATTTTGAGCAACGATATTTCTGTGGGCAACGATTCAATGACATTGTTCTTCGGGACATCATCATCGAGTTCTAGCTCTTCAAGCTCACGATCTTCTAGTTCTTCAAGTTCTAGCTCTAGCAGTACATAAAACTATGGGACTGATAAAAGTTGGAATAACCTTTGAACGAGAAGTTCCAGATTTCTCCCGGACGGCAATGGACCCGCTGATCCGGGAGATCGCTGATAAAATTAAAAATGACGCGCAGAAAAATATTCGAACCGAGACACAAGTTGATGGAACAAAAATGCAAGCCCTCGCTAAGAAAACGATCGCGAATAAACGCGCCAATCGATCCTCAACGCCCACAAAGCCCTTGATTGATAAGGGAATCCTGTTTAATTCCATTCACGTTTTCAAACAAGCCACAGCGTCATATATTACCGGAATTAAAGCTCTTGGCCGGCCGCCACGGGATTTAATTGGTTATTACCAACAAGAAGAGGGCGTTAATAATATCACTCGCGTCGCGCGACGCTTCTTAGGAGTTTCACGTGAAACAGAGAAGTGGATTGAAGAAAGAACACAACGATACATCAACGCCTTGATGAAAAAAGGCGTAAAAACAAAAAAGAAAATAAACGGAGGATGAAATGATTGATCCAATAGCCGTCGGGCTAACGAAAGAGTATGTGTCAGTTCAAGATGTTGTCGTCGAGGAAAAGGATGGAAAAAAAATCATGTCAAAAAATCCTAATCCTACAGTTTGGTTAGTCGGTGCCATTGATTCTATTCAAAAGGCACAGATCCAAGCCAGCTGGTTTGATGTTGAGACAACATTGGATGGGAAGTCTAAGATTGTTCGTAATAAAGATAAATTTACCAATTCAGATTTTGAGATTGTTAAATTTGGTTTAAAGGGATTTCGTAATTTTGGAGATACTGAATTTAAAACCGATAAGATTAAATTCTTTGATCGCGAAGTCGATATTGTTTCCGAGGAAACCGTTCGCAGAATTCCATTATCTATTATTCAAGAATTGGCTAAAGTGATTTGGGATGAAAACCAAGTTAATGAGGAATTAAGAAAAAACTAGAACTGGCAGTCGAAGTATCGTTTTTGGGGCTCGATTGCCATAAATGTCACGAAAGTCCAGATTTGCAAAGATACAGAGGATGTTTGGCCCCGACAGAACGTGTTCAATATACAACCAGAGACGGTTTGAAGTTGTATCGATGTCCGTCGAAGATCATCAAACAAGAAGTTAAATTGTATATTGACATGTTCCATGATTTTAATAAAGGCTGGTTGCCATTTCGAGGAACGATTTCAGAACAGCCGATTAAGATTCGACAGATTTTTGACATCATTGAAACTCATAAAAATGTTGTTCAAGGGGAGAGAAACAAATTGTTAGAGAAACTCTCCGGGGATGGGACGAACAATGTCTGAAAATAAAATTCAAATAGTCTCGCAATACACCGATCTTGCTACAGCGAAGATGAAAGCGTCTTTTGCTGAGCAAGAAGCGGCCGCAGATCGATTAACTCAAGCCATTGAACGTATGAGCGCCAATATGGAGCGTTCTATTACCGCTTCAGGAGAGAAGACGACTGAAGCTATTAAGGGTATTGGGAAAAGTTTAAATGAAACCAAGAAGCCCACAGATGATCATATCGGTGGCATGGCGCGCATGACTAAGGCTTACGAACATTTCCGTATTGAAGTCGCGCGAACTCGTAACGCTGTCCTTCTTTTTACTTTCGTTTTTCGTCCTCTCATTAATCTGGTCAAAGAATCGATAGAATCTTATACAAAACAAGAAGATGCCGTAAACAGAATGAACGCTGCGTTGCAGATTCAAGGCACGTTTACGGATATGACGTCTAAACATTTGATTGGATTAGCTGAGTCATTGCAACAAGTAACTCGTTATGGCGACGATGCTATTGAGAATGTCATTCAACGCTTAGTTTCTGAAGGTGATCTTTTGCCTTCTCAATTAGACGCTGCAACAAAAGCTGTACTCGATTTCTCCGCGGCGACGGGTCGCGATTTGAGTACCTCTGCGGATGTTGTTGCTAAAGCGATGGCCGGGTTTACTGGACAATTGGCTCGTTACGGAATTTTTATCGATCGCAACATTCCTAAGACTGAAAAAGCGGCCGCTGTTTTAAAAGCTCTTAATGAACAATTTGGCGGTTTCGCGCAAAAGGATGTTAATACAACATCTGGAAGATTTGCTAAATTAGCCAATACGGTTGATGATTTAAAAGAATCGTTTGGTCGATGGGCCGTTGGTGTTTTGCAGGTTGATAAAGCGATTCAGTTTCTAAATGATGGTTTGAAAGCAATGACTCCGACGGGAGAAGAAAGCCGGTTTGTTGAGCTGGAAAAACAAGCGGATGCTTTGGATAAAGCAATTACTCGTATGCAGAAGAAGAGATCGGGGAAGATTGTTATTGAAGGCATTTCTGATCTTCTTCCTATCAAACAATTAATTGAAGGTCTTCATGCTACCGACGGGGCATATGATTCTTTGCTCGTTAAACGTGAAATGATGCAACGCGCGATTAAGAAAGAAGCCGAGGCTGAACAAGCGTTAATGCTGACAAGAGGTAAGGTTGCTGCGATTAGTAAAGAAGTCGGAACCGAATCTGCGTTAAAGAATGCTGAACAATTCCTAGAGCGTTTTAATGAGCTGCAAGAGAAAAGTAAAGATGAAGAAGTCCGTCGGATTAAAGATCAATATGCTGCATATCAAGATTTAGTCAAACGTCGATTACAATTAGAACAAGCCTTTAATCAACAGCTTGCCATTCTTCAGAAACAACGAGCGAATATGGCTGAAGGAAAGAATCGTGATACGGTTGATATGGAAATTAAGAGCGTTGAGCAACAGCAACAGGCTCTTGAAGAATTTTATAAACACGCTGGTGAGCTCGGCGGGCAATACAACAAAGAGCTTGAAGATGTATTTGGCCGTGCTGTGGATCCAGTGCAAACATGGGTCACAGCCGCAACGACTCTTATGGATGATGGATTTTTTAATATCATCACAGGAAAGTTCCGCGATCTCGAAGATGTCGTCGTGAATTTCGGGAACACAATGCTTAAGATGTTGATTCAGCTTGCCACGAATAAAATATTCTTTTCTTTATTTGGCGGAGCTAGTGGATTCTCTTTTGTCGGCGGAGGCGGAGGATTGCCTGGGCCAGAGGGTATTTTAGGGCATCAAGGGCTTTATGTACGCCATGCTCAATCAACAAGCGCCGGCTATGGTGGCAAACGTGGCAACTTGCCGTTTGCTGGTCATTATGCGCAAGGTGGAGAAGTCCGTGCTGTTTTGCATGAAGGGGAAGGTGTTGTTAACCGAGAAGGAATGAGAAATCTTGGCGTTGATAATTTAAATAAACTTAATTCAGGAAAAGGTGTTGGAGGGGATTCGGTTGTTAACAATTACTATATTCAAACAATTGATGAGCGTTCATTTAGAGATCGATTAAGTGAACATGGCGACATTTTCTCGAGCGCTTCAGAAAGAAGCATTCAAGATAATAAAAGCTTAAGAAAAACCATCCAACGATTTGGGACGTAATGCATGTCATTGTTCAACCGTATATTAGACATCACGCCAGAGTTCGGTATCGAAGAGATATCAACTTACCGCACGAATGTTTCTGATCATCAGTCCATAGGCCCCGAATATAGAGTCCAACGTTGGTCCGCTTCTTTAAGAGAATATAAATTAAGTATACGATATGCTTCTGACTCAGCGATGCAGAGTCTTTGGGATTTTTTCATTGCTAGACGAGGTTCTTATGAAGATTTCTTAGTTAAAATCCCAACTGAATATAGCGAAACACTTGAGAATGTTGGCACTGCGGATGGCAGCACAAGAAGATTTACATTAAAAAGATTCCCCGTTGATACCGCTGCAAATAATTCATGCACCGTCAATAATATTGCTAATACTGATTATGTCTTAACCAATGATGAAGAGAACGAGAAATCTTATATCGATTTTAATTCAGCGCCATCTTCAGGAGCTATTAAGGTTAGTTATGAGTTCTATTTTAAAGTTAGGTTTAAAGACGACAAATTAACCAGAGAGTTTGTCTTTTATCAGTTGCTTAACACTGGATTGACATTAAAAGAAGTCCGCTTCAATACTTACAATCCAGACATAGGAAATTCAAGCAGCTCGTCTTCTTCATCGTCGAGCTCTTCCTCATCAAATAGCTCAAGCTCATTTTCATCAAGCAGCTCTTCACAATCATCTAGTAGCTCTTCGTTTTCAAGCTCTTCTTCATCTCGTAGCTCAAGCTCTTCATCGTCGTCGAGCTCATCGAGTTCAAGTTCGTCAATGAGCAGTTCGTCATTATCGAGCTCATCCTCGAGCAGCTCTTCTTCATCGCAGAGTGGCGGCCCATCTAACGATACTTTTGCCAATGCAACAAACCTGGGATCTGTTGACGCTATTATTATTAATGGTAATACCATAGGCGCAACAGATGAAGCCAATGATCCTAATAATGGCAGAAAAACCGTTTGGTATCGCTGGACGGCTCCGCGTAGCGGACAATTAGAAATGGATGTTCTTAATCCAGGCAATCATGGAAATTTCAATATTGATGTTTATGTTTATACTGGCACAACGCTTACAGGGTTGACATTTATTTATCATACAGATTTTCATGGCAGCGGAGGATTTGGGCCAAGACGCTTTGCTGTAACGGCTGGACAAGAATATAAATTTGAGGTTGTTTCATTTAACTCATCTCCGGCGGATGAATTGCAATTTACGTTAAGTTTCACAATGAATGCAAAACCGCCGAATGACGATTTTGCGAATGCCATTGTTTTAGCCAATGGTCTTAATGATCTTAGCACAGGCAGCTATAGTGTCTCCGGAACGCTTATTGGATCAAGTAAAGAGACAAGTGAGCCTAATCATGCCAGTAATGAATCTAGTTATAATAACCTGTTTTCTGTCTGGTATAAATTTGTCGCACCAGCCTCGGGAAGAGTTTCATTCAATATTAGAACGTATACTGATCCAATCCCAGATCAGTCCGGAGGGGGTATTTTTATTGCGGCGTACACAGGAACCACTCTTGCTGGATTAGTCGCTGTTGCCAAAAGCACTTTAAGTACAACAAGCATTTCTTTCATTGCGAATTTAGGAACGACATATTATATCGCAATCGCGACGGGATCAAATATATCGACAACATCTAAGGTCTGGAATTTTAATTTTGCATATTCATATGGGCGACAACCAAGCAATGATAACTTAGCCAATGCTTATGATTTAGGCGATGTGACTCATGCTGTTGTTCGAGGATCAAATATTAATGCTTCAGATCAAATGGGAGAACCGTTTTCATCAGGGACATTAAATAATAGTGTTTGGTATAAATGGCGACCGGCTCGGACAGGTAATCAAGTCATTAATATTAAGTGGGATCCCAACATTACAACACTTGGAATAATGATTTTCGTCGGATATGACGGCATTCCTATTAGTCGATTGTTCCCTTATTCTCCTGGGGCTGGGCCAGATTCCAGCGGTAACTTAAATGCGTTTAATTCACCATATCCTAAAATTTATACAGGATACACTTATTTTATTCAGATTGCCTGTAATGACACCGATTACGGCGGTGACTTTTTATTAGAAGCAACCGTAGCTTAAAATTATGGCTATCACGGACATCTTAACATTAACACCCGAATTCGGCTTTGAAGAAAGCATCGAATTCAAGACTCTAATCGACGAGTCTGAAACTGGCCACGAAGTGCGTGATGCTTTAGTTGATACCGGAATGAGGCAGTTTAAATTGAATCTTAAGTTCCGAAATGAAGATAGCATTCAATCTTTGTGGGACTTTTATATGGACCGTCAAGGAAAAACAGATGATTTTTTAATAAAAGTCATCACAGATTTTTATGTTACAGATGAACCTATTGGCGTCGGTGATGGAACAACAACACAATTTCTATTACACAATTTTCCAGTCGATACTTCTACAAACAATTCTGCAAAGTTAAATGGCGTTGCGAACTTAGCTTATATATTAAGCAATGATATCGCTAATGAAAAATCTTATATAACCTTTACTACGGCTCCGGCGCTTGGTGATATCATTACCGCTTCTTACGAATTTTATATACGTGTTCGTTTTAAAGAAGATCAGTTAAGTCGTCAGTTAGTAAGCTATAAACTTTTAAATGTTGGCCTCGATTTAGTTGAGGTTCGATGGAATACATATTTTCCCGTGTCTGGTAATTCTTCATCAAGCTCTTCGAGTTCTTCAGCAAACAATATTTCAACACGATGGTATGCGCCTTTTTGGTTAAACAGCGCTTCCACAACATATAACGGAACATCTTTTTTAAATCAAAGCCAACTCATGCGTGTCAGCTACGCGCATTGCGTGACGAAGATGACAATATCTCGGATGATTGTTTATTTGGATACTGCTCCGGGATCAAATAAGAAAAGAACGTTTACTTTATATATTAATGAGTTACCGACGACACTAACTTGCACAATTGCTGGATCTGTTAAGACGGCGGAAGTCAGTAGCTTTATTGTTTGCAATGACGGGGACTATGTTCAATTAAGAGAAGATCAATATAATTCACCAACAGCCTCTAGAATTAATTTAGGATTTTCAGTCATAACAAATGATCCAAGAAGACAACCGATTCCTGGACCTATACATGGTTATCTGAAAAGTTCTATATTGCCATGTGAGACACAAGATACTGTATTTTCTCAAAATTATGCAGGGATATCCAATGCTTTGGGTGTACACTCTTTAATGCCAGCTCCGGGATATTTAAGAAACCTTCAGTCTATTACTAATAGAATCACTGGCGTCGGAGTTCAAACAGGATCTTTAGGAGAAGCCATTACTGAAATCAAGCGTTATACAGTTGCAGACAGATTTGTTTCTACTGGTTATAAGACAATCATTCCTGGATTATCGTATCAGATTGGTAACACTGATGCATTTCGCGTCGAGGAAGGTGATATTTTAATTTATGATAATAACTGGGATGTTGGAGAAAGCACAAATTTCAATGCAACATATCCGCAAAGCTCCGCTATTGATTTTGTTCCTGATACAGCAAAACAGGGCATTTATGCTTGCCAGAAATGGGGCAGTATTGATACTTCACCTAGCCAAAATTTATTTAACGCCATTAATGGTCGCTGCTTAGGATTTGAAACGACTGAAAAAATGTTTACATATTTTGCCGTACCTGGCCGGATTTCAAAGATGATTTTATGGATGTATAACACGCTTCCGGTTTCTGGATTTCCATTAGTTTTTACTGTTAGGAAAAATCAGGTTGATACGAATGTTGTTTTTAATATAACAAATATTGTGCAAAAAATTACCTTAGAGCCGTGTCTTAGGATTGCAGCATTGGATCGATTATCGATTAAATTATCTCCCGTAACTCTTGCGCCATCGCAAAACGGGAGCTCATCAGCTTTTTATTTATCATGGGTCTTTACATCTGACAACGGCGGAGAATGGCCCATCTTCGGGCAACTGAGCTCATAATATGCTAACTGACAGAATACTAGATTTAACACCAGAATTCGGGATTGAAGAGACGGCGCTCTTTCGTACAAACGTTTCTGACCATCAATCAATCGGTCCAGAATATCGCGCGGCAAGATGGCCGGCGACAATACGAGAATATAAATTGACAATAAAGTTTTTATCCCAAGACTCAATTAATTTGATTTGGGACTTCTTTATTGCAAGAAAAGGATCTTATGAAGATTTTCTCGTAAAAATTCCAACAGAATTTATGGAAACTAACGATCCTGTTGGCACCGCCGATGGTAGCAAAACTAGATTCGTCTTAAAGAGGTTTCCTGTAGATACTGCTGCCAATAATTCGTGTACGGTTAATAATGTTGCAAACACGGGATATGTGCTTACCAATGATGAAGAGAACGAGAAATCTTATATCGATTTTAATTCAGCGCCATCTTCAGGAGCTATTAAAGTAACTTACGAATATTATTTTAAGGTTAGATTCAAGGACGACAAGCTCAGCCGCGAATTAGTTTTCTATCAATTGCTCAATACTGGAATGACATTAAAAGAAGTTCGATTCGATAATTATATTCCAGAAAGAGGAAACTCCTCATCTTCATCAAGTTCATCTAGCAGCTCGTCTTCCTCATCAAGCTCAAGCTCTCTTTCTTCTTCAAGTTCTTCACAATCAAGCTCTTCATCATCATCGAGCAGCTCTTCATTTTCTAGCTCAAGCAGTTCATTAAGTTCAAGCTCATCGTCATCGAGCAGCTCATCGAGTTCAAGCTCATCTTTCTCAAGCTCATCGCGATCGAGCTCATCGTCGTCGAGTTCTTCATCATCACAAAGCGGAGGACCATCCAATGACGCTTTTTCAAATGCAATTAATTTAGGCTCTAACGATGCCATAATATTTTCAGGAAACACTATTGGCGCAACGCTTGAAGGCGGGGAGCCGTTTCAAGGATTGTCTGATACGGTATGGTACAAATGGACAGCGCCAAGAACAGGCTCAGTTGATTTCAAATTATTATATCTTCTCCCTTCTAACCAAACATTATGGGTTGTCTTTTATACCGGATCGGCCGTCGGTAGCTTAACGCAGGTCGGATACACTCAAGTGTCTTTTGATAATAATTACCATTTCATTATGAACGTCGTCGCTGGACAAGAATATAAAATACAAATCAGCCATGCTTCTTCCCCTACGGATGCTGAATTCACAATGTTCTTAACTCAGTTCCAAAGACCAAGTAATGATGATTTCGCTAATGCGCAAGAAATCTCAAATGTCTTAAATGATTTAGGCACGACATTCTCTTTGTTAGAAGGAGATTTGTCTGGGGCAAGTGTCGAAACAGATGAGCCTAATCACGCATCTAATGTCGCTGGATATGTTAATCGAAAGACTGTTTGGTATAAATTTACACCAACTAAAAATGGTGAGATGTCTTTTTATGTCCCATCATTTACCGAAATTCATGGAGGATTCAGGTATTGTGTTGTCGCTGTTTACACAGGAACAGCATTGACAAATTTAGTTCCTGTCATTAAGAGTAGTGGCGCCAACATCCAACAAACAAGCGCAATCAGCTTCTATGCTTCTGTTGGAGTCACATATTATATAGCTTTTGCATCGGTCAGCACAACTTCATCAATAGTTCCCGGAGGACCATATAAGCTTCATTTTACATTTGGAGATAGACCATCGAATAATGATTTTGATAATGCTATTGATCTTGGTGACAATACCCTTATCGTTCGCCGAGGGACAACAATTGCTGCGAACTATGAATTGGGTGAACCATGTGAAATGTATGTCATAAGAAGCGTTTGGTATAAATGGAGAGCTCCTAAAAATGGAACGCTCACTATTAATATTGCAGCTAATAATCATCCATCCGACGGAAACATATACATGTCTGTTGATTTAATGGCTGCTGTTGACAGTATCATTGATTCTGATCAAACGGCGTTGGTAACTAATACCGCAGGTAATAATCAAGCTGCTATTGTTTTCGGTGCAAATGTATATGTAGGGCAATTGTATTATTTTACAGTAAACAGTTCAGCATTCGGAGCAACCCTACCTTTAAACGGAACAGATTTTACAATGAGATTAAGCGTGGCCTAATTATGATTACAGACATCCTTACATTAACACCTGAATTTGGTTTCGAAGAAACGATTGAATTTAAAACCTTAATTGATGAGTCTGAGACTGGTCATGAAGTTCGCGATGCGCTTATTGATGCTGGATTACGCCAATTTAAATTAAGTCTTAAATTTAGAAGCGAAGATAGCATTAAGACAATTTGGGATTTTTATATTGCCCGGCAAGGCAGAAAAGATGATTTTTTAATAAAAGTTCTAACGGATTTCTCTACGACAGATGAACCTATTGGCGTCGGTGATGGAACAACGACGCAATTCTTATTACATAATTTCCCTGTTGATACTACTGCTAATCATTCTGCTAAATTAAGTGGCGTTTTAACAAGCGCTTATGTTCTAAGCAATGATACTGCCAATGAAAAATCATATATTACGTTTACGACAGCGCCTACTCTCGGGGCTGTTATAACAATATCTTATGAATTTTATATGAGAGTAAGATTCAAAGATGATCAATTAACCAGACAGCTTGTGAATTATAAATTGCTTCATATGGGAATCGATCTTGTTGAAGTTCGATGGAACACATATTTTCCTATGTCTGGCAATTCATCTTCTAGCTCATCCAGCTCTTCTCAAACAGGGATTTCAACACGATGGTATACAGTGTCAGATCATTTAGCGACAAGTGGTGAGACAGGATATAACAACTGGGATGGTAACTCTTTAATATATCAAAGGAGTCTACCGAGAATGTTTGTTGTTCCAAAAGTCACAACGAATTTTAACTTTACGAGGATGTGTGTTTATTTAAATAATGCGCCAGGCGGGAGCGCTAAAAGAGTTTTTACATTATATCACAATGATCAGCCAACACCATTACAGTTAACCATTGCTGGATCTTCTAAGTATGGAATCGCTTATGCCGACGTTAAATGCGAGAACGGCGATCATGTGTATATTCGAGAAGATATGCATAATGGTCCAGCAAGTTCACATATTTGTATGGGAACAGCCGTGCGAACAGGTGATCCTTATCGATGTCCGGTGATCGGCCCATCACATAATAATTCCTGGGCGCCTCTTACTGACAATGCTAATTATGGACAAGCTGGTTTATTTTCTAGCTATAACGGGGATAGCCTTGCATTTCATACTTTAATTACAACGCCTGGAACATTTTATAATATGCAGGTAAAGAATCCTTACTTATATTATTCTCCTCAGATATGGGGAACCGTCAATACTCCGACGATAGATTTAACTCTTATTAAGAAAGTAGGATCTGATAAATTTTTTAGTATGGGATTTGCCGCACATATAAATGATGGAGAATTCCGAGGAGAAGATGTCACACATAATGCCCATGTTGATGCTGGCGATGTTGTTGGATGGCAAGGCAGTGCTTTCTTTTCTGGCGTCCCAAAATCAATGTCCATTGATTTTATTCCAGATAATCCAAGACAATGTAATCATGGGAAAAGTTTTACAGGTGCTCCTTTTACAACCGTAGATTATTTTGATCCCATTCATGGAACTGGGGCATGGCAACAATTAAGTCTGCGCGCAGAGCCTTTTACTATGTTTGCTGTTGCTGGGAAGATTAAAAATCTTACGATTCTTTGTATGGGAGCTTCTTTCACAGCGACGAATCCTGGAATTATTGTTTTGAGAAAGAACGGAGTTGATACATCTCTTGTCTTTACTTTAACAAATACCGTAACCACAATCATTGTTCCAGGGTGTTTGTCCGTCGATATAGGAGATAGGCTTTCCTTCAAAGCAAAAGGAAAGGTCAATGACCACACATGCACTTCTATGAATATTGGATGGACATTTGAAGCAGAAAATAGTGGCGAGTGGCCTTTATTTAATACGTATTCTATAGGTTAAGGAGTAGAAAATGTTAAATTTATCAACAACATTATTCCAATTAAAAGATCAAGTTCTGCGTCGTCCAATTCAAATACATGACATCTATCTTGGAAGTCAAGTGGCTGAAGATGAGAACACTCTGCACTTCTGTTATTTTTATAAGCAGATTAATTTCTTTACTTATATCGGTGGTGTAGCTCAATCTTATCAGCCACTCGCGATGCAGCGTAGCGCGATTAAAAAATCTTTGCACGGCGAGATTGATAAAATCACGTATAAAGTCGATAACGTAAATCGTGCGATGACCGATTATGCCAATGCCATTGACTTTCGTAATAAGAGAATTGTTACACGTTTATTGTATAGGGATTATCTAGAAGATTCGGTTAATGCTAAAGTTGTTTTTGATGGAATCATCCAAAGCATATCTTTTGAAGAAGGATCGATGGATGCCAGCTGCGTTCCCATTATTAGTTCTTTAGCTTTTGAAACAGGATGGCCATATCAAATTAATTGTAATGCTAAATTCGGAGACACGTTCTGTACGGTTGACAAGAATTCATCTGCTAATCGTGTCAATGGAACAGCGACGGGAGGAACAACGGCAACACTTATTGATACAAATAAATTAATCCAGCCGGATGATTATTGGAATATCGGAGAAATCTTAATGACTTCTGGATCAAATAATAAAGCCAGAAGAAAGATCATTGATTTTGATCAATCAACCGGAACTCTTGTTTTTGATTTCGAGATGAATTTTAGTGTTAGCCCTGGGGACACATATTCTGTCTTTAGAGGATGCGATAAACGATTAAAAACCTGTCGTGATGTTTATTCTAATCAGTCAAACTATCACGGCTTTCACGCGATACCACTCAATGAATCTAACTTATAACAAATTAAGCAAGCTTATCGGCATTCCTTTTAAAATCGGAAAAGAAGATTTTAATGGATGTGATTGCGTTGGCATCTGTTGGTTGTATCATAATTTCATGAGAGGTAAAGACTACCCTCACCGAGATGGAAAGCCACTACTCATTAGAAATATTAAAAATGATTTGACAAGAATTCTATCTGTAATAAGGACCTGGGCTCATGAAGTAGAGATTAAAGATCTTAATGCCGGAGATATTGTTATCTTGAGGGCGGCAGAAGATGTCGGCGCTCTCGGTGTATGTATCAATCATCGAGAGGTTTTATATATGAACAAGCATCATGGGTCTTCTGTAGTTAAACTATCATATATTCGTGAATCGATCTTAAAAGGATTTAGGCCAAATGATACGTAAAATAATATTCCTAGCTTTATTTTTATTACTCATTCCAGCGACCAATGCACATGCGGCGCCATTGGTAACATTTTTATTTTCTCCGTTTGTTTTGTTTGGAGTTAAAGCGGCCGTCATTACCTGGATCGCTGCGGCGCTCACTGTTGTGTCCATTGGCTTCTCTATATATAGAGCATGGACCGCAGATAAGGTTGCTTTCCCAGAGAGCCGAAACGTTGCGCAGACGATTAGCAATACTTTTTCGAACGAAGGCGTTGTGCCTATTGTTTATGGCGGGCCGATTAAGATGGGTGGAAACATTGTTTGGCAATCGGATCCTGGTGTGACTGTTAAAAGATTTTTAGGGATCTGTGTTGGTGAAATCAGTTCAATTAGCAATGTCCAGCTTGACGAGAAGGACATTGGGAACCTCTCTGGAAGCAGCTACACGCCTTATTTTGGCACATCCACACAAACACCTGACTCTATTGCTGGCGGGGCTGTACAGGGCTTACGTGACCTTGCTTACCTCGCTTTGACCATTACGAAGGTTGATGATATCAGCTCAAACCCTGTGGCATCCTGTGATGTTCTTGGCCGAAAAATTAAGACGTGGGACGCTGCGACGCAGAGTTGGGATACGAATTCATTAACATCTTCTAAAAACCCGGCCGCTATCATCCGAGATTATTTACTCTTAAGTCCAGTTTTAGGCGGAGCTGGTTTAGATGAAGATCAAATCGACAATGAATCTTTTGGTTTTGTTTCTGAAATTTGTGACGAACAAGTGGCTGTTGATCCAAGCACGATTGTACGCGATCCGGATTGCGGGGACATTGAAATAACTGGTGAGACTGAGGCACGTTATGAAATGACGATCGTTATTGATACAAAACATGCTGTCTTGGATAACATCACAAAAATGTTGGTTTGTTTTAACGGTGGGATTGTTCGTAGCGGATCAAAATATAAATTGATCATTGAGCATGCCAATGCTACGCCGGTTATGTCTTTTACTGAAAAGAATATCATTAGCGGATCATTTAGTTATGGATATGGCAAGACCGAGGACGTCCCAAACCATTTAGGCGTTGAATGGGTCGATGCTCTTGTATTCCGTAATCCTAAACGTGTTGAATTTTCCGAAGATGAGATAGATCAAGATATCCGTGGCCGCAGAGAACAAATCATCCAATGTCACGGCGTCACGCGTCAAACGCAAGCTTCTCGATTAGCAAAACAATTTCTTTATCAGCGCAAGGTCAATGATACGTGGTGCAAGCTCGACGGAAACGTTGAATCTATGCACCTTGAGCCTGGCGATGTTGTAAAAGTCACACATTCAATGCCTGGCTGGACAGAAAAACTTTTTACTGTTGTTGAGATCACAGAAAAGGATTTCGGTCGTGGAGAATTTATTCTTCAATCCTATAACAGTTCAATTATCGATGATGGGTTCGGAACAAGATTCTTTGAATCTTTTGATCTTCCGGCAGTAATCAATCCATTTAATCCTTTAACTGAAGTATCGAGCGTTGTCTTGGCGAATGAAGGGCCAATCATAAGCCCTCTTAGAAGCATTGTTATTGTTTATTTAAGATATTTATCAGTGACTTGGACAGCGACGACGGATGTTTCTCAGCTCGACTCATATATTGTTGAACTATCTAAGGATGGTGGAGATTATCAAGTCGTAGCCGTGACTTTACCATCAACCACCACAGTATCGATTGGACCCGTTGTGGCTGGATCGACTTATCGCGCGAGAGTAAGAACGAAAAACAAACAAGGCATCATTTCTTCTGGAACTCTATCGAATACGATCGTTGCTGGGACAAGCGAGACAGACGATCCACCATCTAATGTTTCATCATTCTCCGTTAATCAAGATCAAAACACACTTTTATTTAATTGGACACCTGTTAGTGAAACTGGCATTACTTATGAAATAAGAAAAGGTACGGATTGGTTTTCATCTCAGACAATAGCTTCTGGATTAACTGGAACGTCTTATACATCAAATAATATTGTTATTGGAAGCAATCAATCCTACTTGATTAAAGCGGTTGATGGATTAGGCGTTGACTCTGCAAATGCCACACAAGCCTTTATCACAGTAACAACTCTTCCAGCGACGACAATAGTATTAACGAGCAATGAAGATACGGATTGGTTAGATAACTCCAACCTTTATTATATTTCTGGTGAAGATGGTGGATGGCCACTGCGCGATGTAACTAATAACTTTGATTTATTAGCTCAATCTTTTACGCCGAGCGCTAATTTAACGATGGCGCAGGTTAGTTTAAAACTTCAAGAGACTGGACAGCCGGGATCATCTAGCTCCTCTTCCTCATCATCGAGCTCATCACGATCATCTTCAAGCTCATCAAGCTCTTCATCGAGTTCATCTTCGTCAAGTTCTCGTTCATCGAGTTCATCGTCAAGCTCATCGAATTCAGTCTCTAGCTCATCGAGCTCATCTTATTCAAGCTCTTCATCGTCGTCGAGTTCTTTTAGCTCATCGTCTTCGAGCAGTAATTCAGTCTTTAGCTCAAGCTCATCATCATCGAGCTCATCGAGCCGAAGCAGTTCTTCACGAAGCAGTTCATCATCGTCATCTTCTAGCAGCTCATCGTCCAGTTCCAGATCGTCGAGCTCAAGTTCCTCGAGCTCACAATCATCCAGCTCCTCGTCGTCAAGCTCCTCAAGTTTTAGCTCATCGTCGAGTTCAAGCTCATCGAGCTCCTCGCAAAGCTCCTCCTCATCCTCATTATCAAGTTCTTCAACAAGTTCCTCCTCATCCTCTCGCTCGAGCAGCTCAAGCTCTTCGTCATCATCGAGCAATAACACAGGGGGCAATGCAGTCTGGGTAACGATCGAAACGGATAACGCAGGTGAGCCAAGCGGAACGCCAGTCACTAATGGAACCTCGTTCCAACGTAAAGCCAGCACGATCGGCAATACTGCTGATTGGCGAAAATTTGAATTCCCTGGGAACATAAGCTTAACAGGGTCAACAAAATATTGGATCGTTTTGCACGGCGACTTCGCGGCAAGCAACGCTCATTGTGTGTCATGGCGTGCTGATACAAGCGCTGCGACGCTGGCAAATGGCAACGTTTCCAAACATACAACAGGTGGCAGCTGGGCTGCGGATACAGATGATGATTTCATGTTTAGAATTATTGAAGATCCGGCTGGAACTAATTACGAAGTATCCAGCGGAGATTTAATATTCGAAGAAGGTGAATTGAGTGCGACATACTATACCAACATCAAAGACGCCGGGAGCTCTGATCTCTATGGTATTAAAGTTAACTTTGTCGCCACGGGATTAGAATCAACATTAGTTGAAATCAGGACTTCTACTGACGGAATTAGCTATACGTCTTGGGCGACATGGTATCCGGCCGATTATACGATGCGTTATTATCAAATCAGGTTTACTTTCACTAGAGAAACGGCAAGCGACGTTGCAACAATTGATTCGTTGCAAATTGTAGCGGATCAATTAGCTTAAGGAGAGCGATGAAAAAAATATTATTGTTATCTGTCTTATTCTTAACGGGGTGTGGGACATTAACCTTCCCACCATTGATTCCACAAGATCCAATAAAAAAAGATTTTACTAAGACAATTGAAAAAGGATGTAAGCCGATCTATGAAAAGAAAGATAATATTGAGACTTATTTAGGACAGGCTTGTAAAGAAAAGTATGTTTTAAGTAAGAATTGGGGCGGAGAAAAAACGAGCTTTTTAAATAAGCTCCTCGGCGCTCTTGGAAACTTTACCATCTGGACAATCATTGCTTTTGTTATATTTTTTATCATTTCTCCGGCCGCAGCAATTAATTGGATCCGCTCAAGGCAATACAAAAAAGCACTGACACAAACCGTATCTGCATTAAAAGAGGCTGATGTCATCAACGATACGAAGATAGTCAGTGCTTTAAGTGACAAGCAAGATAACGAGACAAAAGACTTAATTGATTTGATTCGAAATAAATTGTGATTATTTTTTACGGTGATCAACAATAACAAATTTGGAACCCTGAAGATCGCATGATGTTCTATAAGATCTTTTTTGTCCGAACTTCCAATTTTTGTATTTCTCACTAGAATATAACTTTTCGCCATTGCCACCGTCTTTAATAATGGCTTGCCCGCGCTCTCCTCTTTTGTCTTTTAATTTACGAATGTGATATTCAACGATGTACTTGCTCATTTAATCCTCCTGGTTATTCTTTTTCTCTAAACATAATTGCCCCGTTTATATATAAAACCATTAGACACGATGTCAAAAGAGCCTGAGCATGCACCGTGTCTAAATACTGGTCATCCTTAAAGCTATTGACAAACGCATTACGCATTGCCATAGCAATCATCAATAAATCTTCTTCTCCAACACACTTCTGAATTAGCCCTACTATTCTTCGATGTTCATCTTGATTTAATCCGGCTCCTATTTCCATCGACTTATTTAATTTGCTTGGCATTCTTCCTCCGGTCTTGGATGAATTATTCTTACAATTTTTCCATTAAAAAACGCTGCGACGCGCAACGCTTCGTTAAGCCACTCTTCAGGCGGGTCTTTACGAAGGTAAAACTCTGCGCTGTATCGATCTTTTTGTTCAACAGGTAGATTTTCAAAAGCTTTAATCAAAGGTTTTTCAAACTTCTGTTCCATGTTCTTTTGAAGTCTTTCTAACCCTCCTGGAATCTTTTGATATCGTTCTTTGTTTTTTTCAATATATTCTTTAGCTTTTTTGTAATCAATCATGGCTTGTTTATAAATTTCAATTGGCCGCTTCATTTTCGACACCTTCCAAGAGTCCTTCCGGAGCTTCTTCTGTATGCTTATTGAGAGGATCGAAATTTTCGCCAGTAATAGGATTGTAGAATAATGACACTTCGCATGGATACTTTTCGAATATCTCTTTAACTCCAACTAAGAATCCAAGCTTTGCTGGTGAAAATCTCTTACCTTGATTGGTGATCTTAAAGATAGCAGCTTTCTTCCCTCCGGTTGACCGTTCGGCATAATCAATGAGCCCGGCGCGAACTAATGAATAAATCCATTTCTTAACCTTATCGGCCTTCCAGCCCATGAACTCAGCAACATCTTTGTATCGAAATGAAAACTCTTCTAATGAAATTCTTTCAGGAGAATCTTCATGTTCTTCTTCCATCTCTTTAATGCTTTTCCAAATGTCTTCAGCGACGGGGCTAAGCTCATAGATTGTATAAGTCAAAAGAGAACCAGCGATGACCTGAGCGCAATAATAATCCGCTAAAGTTGATATCAGCTGGACTGTCCCATCTTTCTGTTCTCTCTTTTCACGATGATATTGATGAAGGACCGTTATGATCTCAATCAACTCTTTGAATCTTTCTCTATCACGCCGAATTCTGACGGGTTGATCCGGGAAACAAGAAAAAACTTCTTCGGCGTAAGGAATGATAACGCGGTAATCCGGGTTTAAGAGCCGCTGCGCATTTTTCCATAACGCAATCTCTTCGTCAGTGATTTTGAAGTCTTCACCCATTGCTTTACGAATGGTTATCTGACCAATAGCTCTCGTTAATTCAGGAGAGTCGTCTGAAAAGACGGCAAAATTTCTCGTCTCGTTTTCGTCGAACATTCCAGGCTTTGTTGTTGTGATAAGGAATCCTACGGGACCTTTGACGGTTTTATTAATTGTATGCATATCGCCTGTCTTTGGATCTTTAACAGGAAGATACAAAATAAGATCGCCTTCGCTTTGTGCAGAACGGATCGAATAATCGGCCGACTCGCTACCAGGCAGCTCGTTGATATAACAAATACGATTCTTTAGCCCGTCTTCCGGCATGTGATAAAACGCTTGTGCCGTAGCGCGCGTCATAAAATGCACGCCTTCTTCTGGAATAAGCTTCATGATGTTTTGACAAGAGAATGATTTACCTGATGAAGATTCCCCTTTTACAGTAATTGATATCGGCTGTCGGATACGAGAAGTGAATGATAAATATGCCATTAAACGAACTGTATATTCTCCGACGACACCCATGCGATTTGTTGCGTCCATCACTTTTGCTAAGATATTTGGACTCTCCCTAAGAAAAGTTAAGGCTTCTTCCTTTTCTTTTTCTGTCATGACATAAAACTGTTTTGGACGTATGAGCTTTTCTTTTTCTTCCTTCTCGAACTGCTGATTAATGAGTTCATGAAGATCAACTAAAATAGAATCGACTTCTTGGTCGTTGGCCGCTTTAACAAATTTTTTACGGTTTGCTGCTGAATCTAAATCAATGTTATCTTTAAAAATCAACTTCTTATTGCTGTGCTGCATCATTGTTAATGAGACTTTAAACTTACCGCCTTTTGACATTTGGAAGCTAGATAACCGAAGCTCATAATCGTTCTTACGAAAGATCATGGATTCTTCGGTGCGATGGACCATGACCATGAGCCCTTTTTCAATATCCTTATTTCTTAATCCATAATGAAGGATAGGACATTTGGCCTGGTCGCAAAGATCCGCTAAGACACCTTCGCCGCAAGGAAACGCTTTATACCCTTTTTCATAAACCGACTGAATGGTTCGTAACAATTCTTTCTCAGGATTGTTATTCTTATTCTTTTTATTCCATTCTAAGAGAATCTTCGTCGCCTCGACGCGCGGCGTGCCTTTCTCCTTGTAATAAATAGCAAGACGAAACCACGCTTCGTTGTGTTGTCCGGCCTTAACTTCACCGTCAATAATACGTTTAACACAAGGCGACATTTCAAGTTTTGAAGATCCAACTAAGGAAGGCGTTTGAATATAATCGCGGATGACATCGGATGTTTCTTTGAGGTTATTATCTTCAATGATTTGTTCGACTAATTTAATATCATTAACGACAATCTGACTTAATTCTTCGGGGGTGATAAAAAGAGGAAGACCTTTACTATCAACAAAAATTGTTTTTTCGTTTGAGACATCGCCACCGAAGAGAGGCAAGTTAATAAAATTACCGTATCCACTCTCATCGGATTTATCTTGTTTAGGGAATAGCTCACATTTAAATCCTAAATCATCGAGGAGCATCTTCCAAACTAAGCGGAGTTTTAAAGCTTCGATGTCTTTATTAAAGAAAGTAAAGACATGATAACCCTTGCTCTTTGATCGTTCAATATAAGAGGAAATGCCTAAGACCTCTAGACGTTCATGAAGCTTCAAGGCTTTATTAAAATCTCCGTCGTCAATATCCGCTGCGATCCACGACGCCCATTGGCCAGGGCCGCTGCCATCGCCATTATGCAAAGGATATACGCCGATGCGTTGCTTTCCTTCGATATGAGCCAGGTAAAGCTCATGCGAAAGAGGCTCTTTCATGCAGAACTTCTGCAAGCCGTAACAATCTTTTCTACCTTTAAAAAGACTGATGAATTTATCGATATTATGCATGTTGAGTCCTTAAGGGTTAAAAGGTAAATGAATCCCGGCCGAGTCAAAACCCGGCCGGGCTGACCAGATAAAACTTAATTACTCAGCATGCTCATTTAAATCAACGGCGATGTTTCTTCGACGTGTATATAATTCATTGAATCTAGCTTGAGCGATGGCGTATTCTTGATCAGTGCATCGACCAAGAGGACTGATTTTAGGGACAGCAAAGCTTCCTTTATCATTCTCTTCAATATGCGTGGCGATCTTATACGCTCTGGCGAATGTGTCTTCATTGGCCATTGTGATAAGCGAAATGAAATCTTTCGCCGCAGAGACGCTGGTACGCATAAAAGATAACAAC
>Ga0310813_10000078_pt1 | contig 72518 bp, 64 predicted proteins | sample YN3metagenome_FD_203086 | JGI IMG/M metagenome (GOLD analysis project Ga0310813, IMG submission 203086) | Soil microbial communities from experimental microcosm in Duke University, North Carolina, United States - YN3 | ecosystem: Engineered > Artificial ecosystem > Soil microcosm > Unclassified... | reverse complement strand
TCGCTTGCATAGTTCTCCAGGATCTTCGCCAGCAGTGCGGCTTTCGCATGGCCATAGCCGAAACCTCCGGCCTGGTATTTAGCGCGGATGTCTTGCTTTTCTTGTTCGGAAGCGATTAGCTTATAAATATTGTAAACATTGCAAGTGTCAGGATCTTTAGGCTCTTCCAGCGGGGTACTGTCCGTAATGATAGACGCGATCACCTTTTTCAACTCTTTTTCCGGAAGGAAAATATCGATGTAGTTGTTATACGATTTGCTCATCTTCTTCCCGTCAATGCCGGGAATCGTCATCAGCTCCTGGTCTATTTTTGCTTCAGGCAAAACAAAAGTCTCGCCGTACGTCGCATTAAATTTTTCAGCAATATCGCGCGCAATCTCCAAATGTTGAAGCTGGTCTTTTCCTACCGGAACAATATTTGCTTCATACATCAGAATATCCGCTGCCATCAGCACAGGATAAGTAAATATTCCTGCATTCACATCCGAAAGCCTATCTGATTTTTCTTTGAAAGAATGTGCGTTGGCCAGCATTGGATAAGGTGTGAAGCAATTGAGGATCCACGCAAGTTCGCAAACCTGCGACACGTCGGATTGGCGGTAGAAAATATTTTTTTTAGTATCAAAGCCAAACGCTAACCAAGCTGCTGCTACTGCATACGTATTGTAGCGACGCGCCTCGGGATCTTTCAACGTGGTCAACGTATGAAGATCGGCGATGAAAAATAATGATTCATTTTGTGGATTTCTGGAAAGCTCGATCGCAGGTAAAATAGCACCCAATATATTCCCCAAATGCGGACGACCGCTGCTTTGTATTCCGGTTAGGATTCTCATTTTTATAATTATGAATTATGAGTTATGAATTATGAGTGAAAGTTATTAGTTATCGGTTATTTGTTACTGACTGGTTAGTAATGTATTTAATCATCAAGTAACAAATAACTAATTCATAATTCATAACTCATAATTCAACATTCATAACTTCTTTATTTAGCGTATTTATTTACAGTAACAATATTGCTTTTCCCTTTATGCTTTTTATTTTTTTCATAAAGCATTAGCATCAAGCCGTCTTTTAAGCCTACTTCCGGCACTTGCATTTTGGTAGCCTTCGCAAATTTCATAGCAGAGATATAAATATCCGAAGCAGGAATGATCACGTCTGCACGGTCGGGGTTCAGCATGAGTACATTGATCCGATCATCGTAATTATGTTGTAAAATGAAGTCGCGGATCTCTTCCATTTTGTTGATGGAAATTAGTTGCTTGGCATTTCCGCCTTTTGTTTTTCCCGGATTCGCCAGCTCATAAATTTTACCGATGTTACCTCCTGTTCCAATTGCCATCAGGGGTTTGGCTACGTGCTGTGTGTTCTTTTCGATCCATGATCGCATATGTTCCCACTCTTCCGGCGTGTCCAGTCCGGAGAGTCTTCGTACCGAACCGATCTTAAAAGAGTTCGTAGCGACCTTCTTTTTATTTTCAAAAATATTGATCTCTGTACTACCACCACCCACATCGATGTGAATATAGCTATGATCGTCGAGTTCACTGAATAATACGTTATTGATCAGCTCCGCTTCTTTTTCTCCGTCAATGATCTGAATATCGACGCCCAGTAGAAACTTTACTTTGTAGGCAATGTCTCTTCCATTTTTGGATTCACGCATCGCAGAAGTAGCGCAGATAATGTAATCGTCTACTTCATAGAGATCAAAAAGGTTTTTAAAGGTTTGCATAAGTTTGATAAACTTAGCCTCCTTTTCTGTGCTGATCTCGTTGTGGTTAAATACATCCTGCCCCAGACGAAGCGGAAAGCGGACGTACTCCAACTTTTTAAAAGAAATCGTTTTCTCGTGCTCCAGGACAGAAGTGACCTGAAACCTGATCGCGTTGGATCCAATATCTACTGCACCTAATTTCAATGTATTGTTGTTTGGTTTATCTTCAAAAATAATCAGAATTTGAGAATAATCAGAATAGAACAGAATAATAGAATACCGGAATTACCAGAATAATGAGATTATCAGAGCAGATCTGAATAATTTCTATTATGCTTCTTATTGAAATATTAAATGTAACTTACAGATATATATTCTGTTACTATTTGAAATATTCAATATTTGAGCACTGGAATTTAGTATTCCGTTCAACCTTTATTCCTGAAAATCAAGGTTGCATTTTGCAAGCGAATGTGTTTATTTTGTATTAACATCACAATGCAGAGAAATATACTCTGCAAACCCTTTTACAGTATTGAGTGTTGAGTAGTGTGTATTGAGAAATTTAAATTTCTCCTCCATACTCACTACTCAATACTCATTACTAACAATGGATATACGCAAAGAATTAGAAAAACGAATCCTGGTGCTGGACGGTGCTATGGGAACCATGATCCAACGGTACAAACTGGAGGAAGCTGATTTCAGAAATGAAAAACTAAAGGATCATAAAATTCCACTGAAAGGAAACAACGACCTCCTGGTATTCACAAGGCCAGATGTCATTAAAGCCATTCACCTGCAATACCTCGAATCGGGTGCAGATATTATCGAAACCAATACATTTAGCGGTACTACGATCGCCCAGGCTGATTATCAGCTGGAGTATATCGTACACGACATCAACTATTACGGCGCCAAAGTAGCGCGCGAAGCAGTGGATGAGTTTATGAAAAAATACCCATCGAGCCATCCAAAATTCGTGGCAGGCGCTATGGGACCTACCAACCGTACCGCTTCCCTTTCCCCTGACGTAAACGACCCGGGCTACCGTGCCGTAACGTTCGACGAGCTTGCCAAAGCTTTCAAAGACCAGGCCCGCTCGCTCATCGAAGGTGGCGTGGATTTGCTTTTATTGGAAACCATCATCGACACGCTCAATGTGAAAGCCGCGCTGTTTGCGATCATGGAGCTGTTTGAAGAAACAGGTAAAAAACTCCCGGTCATGGTTTCCGCTACCATCACCGATGCCAGCGGTAGAACACTTACCGGACAAGTGACCGAAGCTTTCTACAATTCCGTTTCGCATGCTGATCTTCTTAGCGTGGGTTTGAACTGTGCGCTTGGCGCGAAAGAATTAAGACCATTCCTACAAGAAATGTCGCGCGTAGCGAGCTGCTATGTGAGCGCTTATCCAAATGCAGGATTGCCAAACCAATTTGGCGAATACGATCAAAGCGCCGAAGAAATGGCTTCGGTAGTAAAAGATTTTGTAGACAGTGGTTTTGTAAACATCCTCGGCGGATGCTGTGGTACTACACCTGATCATATCAGAGAGATCGCAAAAGTAACACAAGGAAAAGCGCCGCGTAAAAACCCAACGATCGCTCCTTACCTTCGCCTGAGCGGACTGGAGCCGGTGACGCTTACACCGGAAAGTAATTTCATGAACATCGGTGAACGTACCAACGTAACCGGTTCGGCGAAATTCCTCCGGCTGATCAAAGAAGAAAATTTTGACGAAGCACTTTCAATCGCTTTGGAACAAGTAAACGGCGGCGCCCAGGTGATTGACATCAACATGGACGAAGGAATGCTGGATGGAGAAAAAACAATGGTCCGTTTCCTCAACCTGATAGCTTCCGAACCAGACATCGCGCGCGTACCGATCATGGTCGACTCTTCCAAATGGCCGATCATAGAGGCTGGATTAAAATGCATCCAGGGAAAAGGAATTGTCAACTCCATCAGTTTGAAAGGTGGCGAAGAAGAATTCCTAAGACAAGCCGCTTTAGTTAAAAAATATGGAGCAGCCGTGATCGTGATGGCTTTCGACGAAAACGGGCAGGCCGATACTACCCAACGCAGAACAGAGATCTCTAAACGTTCTTACGATCTGCTAGTAAACAAGCTGAACTTCCCTCCACAGGATATTATTTTCGACTTAAATATTTTCCCGGTAGGAACAGGAATCGAAGAACATAAGATCAACGCGCTCTCTTTCTTTGAAGCCACTTCCTGGGTAAGAAAAAATCTTCCGCACGCCCACGTGAGCGGTGGTGTGAGTAACGTGTCTTTCTCTTTCCGTGGCAACAACCACGTGCGTGAAGCGATGCACTCTGCCTTCCTTTACCATGGCGTGAAAGCTGGGATGGATATGGGAATTGTAAACCCGTCCATGCTGGAGGTATACGATAATATTCCAAAAGATCTTCTTGAGCGTATTGAAGACGTACTCCTCAACCGTAGAGAAGACGCAACCGAGCGCTTGCTTGAGTTTGCAGAATCGCTGAAAGGAAAAGAAAAAGGCGCTGAAAAAGCCGACGAAGAATGGCGCAACGGCACTATCCAGGAACGCCTTACCCACGCACTTGTGCGAGGCAACGCCGACTTTGTAGAACAAGACGTGGAAGAAGCAAGACATCAATTTGATCGTCCTATTCAAGTCATCGAAGGGCCGTTGATGGTGGGAATGAATGTGGTGGGTGATTTATTTGGTGCAGGAAAAATGTTCCTTCCCCAGGTGGTAAAAAGCGCCCGCGTAATGAAAAAGGCAGTAGCCTATTTATTGCCATTTATTGAAGAAGAGAAAAAATTACTCATCGCCGAAGGAAAAGTAGCCGCTGACTCCAACAACGGAAAGATCCTGATGGCTACAGTAAAAGGCGATGTACACGATATCGGTAAAAATATCGTAGGAGTAGTGATGGCTTGTAACAACTACGAGATCATCGACCTGGGGGTAATGGTTTCCTGTGAAAAAATATTGGAAGCGGCCAAGCAGCACAATGTAAATGTGATCGGCCTTAGCGGATTGATCACGCCTTCGCTGGATGAAATGGTTTTCGTAGCCAAAGAAATGGAACGCCAGGGATTTAAGATCCCACTACTGATCGGTGGCGCTACCACTTCCCGGATTCACACCGCAGTGAAAATAGATCCGAACTACAGTGGTTCGGTAGTGCACGTACTCGATGCTTCGCGCAGCGTGCCTGTGGCAGGAAGCCTGATCGGAAAAGAGACGCACGATGATTTTAAAGCAAAAGTAAAAACCGAATACGCCAAACTCCGCGAAGACCACGCCGGACGTAAAAAGGACAAAAATTATATTTCCATCGCACAAGCGCGCGAAAATAAAACGAAGATCGACTGGTCGAAAACAGTGGTGACCGCACCTTCGCAAATTGGCAATCAATATTTCGATTCTTTTCCATTGGAGGAGATCGCGCGCTATATTGACTGGACACCATTTTTCCAAACATGGGAACTCCATGGAAAATTTCCGAAAATTCTTCAAGACGAAGTAGTAGGTGCAGAAGCTACAAAGCTTTACAACGATGCGCTAAAAATGCTGGAAGAAGTGATCCGCCAAAAATCATTGACGGCAAAAGGTGCGATCGGCCTCTACCCTGCTTCCCGCAAAGGCGACGACGATGTACAGCTTTATTCTGACCAGGAACGTACGAAAGAACTTTGTGTCTTCCACAATCTTCGCCAACAAGGATTGAAAGGCTCAGGCCTTCCGAACATTTCGCTTTCTGATTTCATTGCGCCAGCAGAAACCGGGATCAGCGATTACATCGGCGGTTTTGCAGTAGCCATCTTCGGCGCCGACGAGATCGCCAAAGGATATGAAAAAGACCACGACGATTACAACAGCATCCTGATCAAAGCCATTGCCGACCGTCTGGCCGAAGCATTTGCAGAATGCTTGCATGCACATGTACGAAAAGAATTCTGGGGCTATGCCAAAGACGAAACGCTCGACAACGATGCATTGATCAAAGAAGAATACATCGGTATCCGCCCCGCGCCAGGCTATCCAGCCTGTCCGGATCATACGGAGAAACGTACTTTATTCGATCTGCTCGATGCAGAGAAGAAAGTAGGCATACAACTTACAGAAAGCTATGCCATGTACCCTGCTTCAGCAGTGAGTGGTATGTATTATTCGCATCCTGAGGCAAAATATTTCGGTTTAGGAAAAATAGAGAAAGATCAAGTGGAAGATTATGCCCAAAGAAAGAACATGCCGCTGGAGTTGATCGAACGCTGGCTTTCGCCGAACCTTTCGTATGAATAATTTAAAATTATGAATGTTGAGTTATGAATTATTGAATTGAATCCTGCCCGCTCTCCTTTTGCTGGCGGGATTCATGTTTTTTATCTGATTGTTCATAACTCATAATTTAAAATTCAAAATTTCTTTGCTAACTTCACCATCACGGTATAAACAAAACTACACCTGATGGCTTCTCTTTTCAACAAAATCATCTTCTCTTCTTTACTGGTTCTTTGTTCAGCTTACGGCTTTTCGCAGCAGAAAAGCATGGTATTCGAGCAATTTGACGTAGAAAAAGGATTGTCGAGCAACTGGGTACGCGATATTGCGCAGGACAAGCAAGGGTACATCTGGCTTGCCACTTCCGACGGGCTCAATCGTTTTGATGGTTATAGTTTTAAAACTTACCAAAACGATGAGAACGATCCGAAAAGTCTGATGACTAATTATATTCGTTGCATCTTTGTAGATTCTGAGAATATTCTCTGGGTAGGTTATAACGATGGCCTTTCACGCTACGATGCCGATAAAGATGGCTTTGCTCATTTTACCAGCAATCCTAACAACGTCAGCAGCCTTTCCAGCAATAAGATCTCCGACATCACCTGCGATTCCAAAGGCAACCTCTGGATCGCCACACGCGACGCGGGAATTTGCAACCTCGATAAAAACACGTACAAATTTCATTCTTACAAATCGCCCGACAATCCAAAGGTAAATTCTCAATACACACTTCACTGCGATCGCAAAGACCGCCTGTGGATCGGCGCTTATGAAGCTGGCATCAGCTTGTTTGATGTGCCAAGCAAAAAATACGTGCCACTTGCAGCAGAAGGCAATGGACTGGAAGGAAAATTTGTCACAGCCATCTACGAAGGCAACGATGGCAAGATCTGGGTGGGTACTGCGAAAAACGGCCTGTATCTGTACGACGAAGCAGCACGAAAATTTATTTCCAACACAATCATTCCTAAGGATAAAATGATCGTGTCTATTTGCCAGGACAACGATGGTAACATTTGGGTAAGCGAGGAAAATGCAGGTCTTTATATTCTCGATCTCAAAACAAACGCGATAAAAAATCTTCGCCATAATAAATTCATTCAAAACAGTATTGGACACAATTCGATCAATACCATCATCAAAGATATGAATGGCAACATTTGGCTTGGCACTTTTGCAAGTGGCGTAAATCTTTACAAAGTACCTAACAACCGTTTCGGTCATTTCTTCAACGACCCTTTGAATCCAAATAGTTTAAGTCACAATGCCGTGCTGGCTTTCGCGGAAGATAGCGAACATAATCTTTGGATCGGCACCGACGATGGCGGGCTCAACAAATACAATTCTACTACCAACAAATTTGAGTTCTTCAATAAAAAAAATACGCCTAGTCTTTTATCGGATGTAATTATCTCCGTTTACGAAGACAAACGGAAAAACATTTGGGTAGGCACTTACCTCGAAGGATTGCATTTATTTGACGTAAAGAAAAAAACTTTCTCAAGAAAACTTCCCGGCTACTCCTTCGGTAGTATGCTGGAAGACAGCGAAGGCAATCTATGGCTCGGAGGCTGGCGCGATGGTTTGTTCCTCTATGATCGCGATCAGAATACTTTCAAAAATTTCCAGCAACTGGAAAAAGACCCGACTTCACTGAGCGATAATTTTGTTTACTACGTGTACGAAGACAAAAGAAAAAATGTATGGGTATGTACTTCTGTAGGACTTAATCTTATTGAAGACAAAGAGAAAGGTAAGTTCAGACATTTCATGAAAGATCCGGGCAATCCAAACAGTCTTGCCAACAATGCAGTCTACCACTGCTATGAAGACAGTAAGGGACGCTTTTGGATCGGCACGGCTGGCGGCCTCTGCCAGATGCACCGCGATAGTATAAAGTTTATTACTTATAAAGAAAAAGACGGTTTGGCCAACAACAATGTACTTGGGATCCTGGAAGACAACGAGGGCAAATTATGGTTGAGCACCAACAAAGGAATTTCCTGTTTTGATCCGGAAACAAAAGTATTTAAGAACTACAACAAATCAGATGGATTACAAAGCAACCAGTTCAACGTAAAGGCACAATACAAGCTTTCTACCGGCGAGCTGCTCTTCGGAGGGATCAATGGCTACAACCGTTTTGATCCGAAGGATATCCATACCAATAAAAATGTACCTACTGTAGCTATTAAGGATATACAGGTATCGGGCAACAACAAAGATGCTGCGAAAAAAATGATTTTAAGTCCGGTGAAAGATATTACACTCAAGTCCTCCCAATCCAACCTTACGTTTGACTTTGTAGCGTTCAACTACACCAATACACAAAAAGTAAAATACGCCTATAAACTCGAAGGCTTCGACGCCGACTGGAACTATGTCGACAATCCTGCGCCCGTGCATTATACGAATCTTGATCCGGGCACTTATTTCTTCAAAGTAAAAGCTGCTAACGAAGATGGCATCTGGAATGAAACAGGCACACAGATCGCCGTTACGATCACTCCGCCGTTCTGGGCCTCCTGGTGGTTCAGAATCCTGGTATTGGCGGGCATTACAGTGGCAGCAATTTATATTTACCGCAGAAATTATTCCGTAGTAGTACGCAAACAAAGGATCCTGGAAGACCGCGTAAAAGAAAAAACAAAGCAGATCATCGAACACAAAGAAAAGATCGATGCGCTGAAACTGGAGCTGAATAATAAAAATACGCAGTGGTAAAAGTTATGAATTATGAGTTATGAATGTTGAGTTGATTATTTCATAACTCATAATTCAACATTCATAACTCATAATTCATAACTTTAAAATTAGCTTCACCAGGGACTCCGAGCTTGTAAAAAGAACCTTGGCATTTGATACCAACAGCTCAGAGTCCCCTGCAAACATTTCTACTAAACAAATAACCGCAGGACGCGGGAGACTCTGAGCAAACAAATTATTTTCATTCATAACTCATAATTCAACATTCATAACTTCAAATTTTTCTTGCTTTTAAAAAAATAAACTATACCTTTGTAACATACACAAAATATGAAACAGCAATCACTACATAAAGTCGCCGCAGTCGTTTCCGTCCCTAAGACGGTTTATGCTTCGGTTTTTTTATGTTTATGATGTTATATAAATAGAATACAAAAGTAAAAAAACCGGACTTCGAAAAAGGCCGGTTTTTTTATTTATAACAGATTATATTATATAAATGAATTTATACAAATCCATATCTATTCTTCCCGTTGCTAAGCAAACCGCTGTAGTCGCCCTACACGTCTGCGCCTCCATTTGCTCCCGGGATTTATTGATATAAAAGCATTCGATCATCATCGCACTTCAATAAAGCCCGGTTTAAATAGCCGGGCTTTTTTTGTGATATACCAGATGCCGGATGCAGATACCGAATAAGACAACTAAACATATTTAAACAAACATGACCAATGAAAACAACTAAACAAGAAAATAGCACAGACCTGGTTCTGTGGCTGGCTTTTGCTTCTGTGTATGTGCTGTGGGGCTCTACCTATCTCGCGCTGCGTTTTGTATTAGAATCCATGCCGCCCTTTCTCATGGCAGCCTTCCGCTTTCTCTCTGCCGGAACGATCATGCTCTTGCTGGCGCGTATAGGAAAACATGCCTGGCCTTCTGCCAAAGAAATGAAGAACTCTGCGCTTGTTGGCTTTCTGCTACTCGTAGTTGGAAACGGCGGCGTAGTATGGGCAGAACAGTACATCAACTCTGGCATCACCGCGCTGCTCATTACCATCGAACCGGTATGGGTAGTGTTGCTACTCTGGATGAGAAGCAATGAACACAAACCATCGCCGGTAGTGTGGATTGGAATTTTCCTCGGCATCGCCGGAATGCTCGTATTGATCGGGCCTTCCAGCATTGGGGAAGTAGAGCAGTTGAATCCATGGGGTGTGCTTGCGTTGTTGATCTCTTCTTTGAGCTGGGCCATAGGCTCTGTATTCGCGTTGCGCATGCAGCTTCCATCGTCATCTTCTATGAACACCTGTTTCCAAATGCTGAGCGCCGGATTCATGTTCTTACTCATCAGTCTTGGCCGAGCGGAATGGAATGGCTTTGAGCTCTCTTCCATCACGATGCATTCCTGGCTAGGCTTCCTGTATCTATTGATCTTTGGATCGCTGATCGGGTATACTTCTTATGGCTACATCGTAAAGAAAGCGCCGCCTACAAGCGTATCTACCTACGCCTATGTAAATCCGGTGATCGCCGTTTTCCTGGGTTGGTGGCTGGGCAATGAGCGAGTCGGGACGCAAACGATCCTTGCTGCGTTATTACTGGTGTCGGCAGTGGTCCTTATTCTTACAAAACCAGATTGGAAATTAAATTTTACTATTAAAAAAATCAGATCATGAACTCATCTATCGAACATAAAGAAAAAACTATTTTTGCTGAACGCATGAACAATATCCCCCGTTCTTTCATAAGAGAAATTTTGAAAGTAACAGCTCAGCCTGATATCATCTCTTTCGCAGGAGGATTGCCCAATCCCTTATCTTTTCCTGCAAAGGAGATCCGCGAAGCCACACTGAGCTTGCTTACCGAAGAGAGCAGCAGCGTTTTGCAATACGCAGTATCAGAAGGCTATTTGCCCTTACGGGAATTTTTAGCAAAACGATACACGGATCAAGGCATACCTGTCAGCCCCGACGAGATCCTTATCACCAATGGCTCACAGCAGGGGCTGGACCTTTGCGGAAAAATTTTCCTTGACAAAGGAGATCGCGTATTACTTGAATCACCGAGCTACCTGGGCGCTATACAAGCCTTTTCTGCTTATCAACCCGAATTTCATTCGGTAACGCTTCAGCCTGACGGTGTAGATACAACTGAACTTTCTGAGATCCTTTGGGAGCATGAGATCAAATTATTTTATGGTATTCCCAATTTTCAAAATCCTACAGGCATTTCGTATTCGGAAGAAAAAAGAAAAAAAACTGCTGAATTGCTTCAGCAACATGCTACGATCTTTATCGAAGATGATCCTTACGGTGAAATCCGTTTCTCCGGGCAGCACCTTCCTCCTATCAAAAAATTCCTTCCCGATCAAACGATCCTACTCGGTTCTTTCTCCAAGACTATTGCGCCCGGGCTACGTATGGGTTGGGTGGTAGCGAAAAAAGAAATCATCGAAAAAATGATCGTTGCCAAACAAGCTTGCGATCTGCATTCTAATTTCCTTTCACAAAGGATCATTCATCGTTTGCTTAGTGAACATGATATGGAATGGCATATTTTAAAAATCACGCAACTGTATTCCAAACAAAAAGATTTTATGATCGACATGATCCGGAAATATTTTCCGGAAGAAATTCAATATACCAATCCCGAAGGAGGCATGTTCATCTGGCTGACCTTGCCTTTGTATATGGACGCATACGAATTACTCGAAGAAGCTTCCAAACAAAAAATAGCTTTTGTACCCGGGCAAACATTTTTCTTAAATGGAAAAGGACACAATACGATCCGGCTAAACTTTACCAACTCTGGTGAAACCGAAATGGAAGCAGGAATAAGTAAATTGGGAAGATTGTTTTATAGGAAAATGGTGGAAGTTTGATTGTGAATTATGAATGTTGAGTTATGAATTATGAGTTTTTTTATTTTATTTTATTCATAACTCATAATTCAACATTCATAACTTCTTATTATGTTTCTGCACCAAATAACAGCGCCGCCATGCCTTATACGATAACCGACTCCGATGCACACCAGGTAGTGCTAAAGAGAGCAAGCTCCAGCTTTTCTTCCTTTATGTTTATTTTTGTCGGATCTGTTTTTTTATTGATTGGAATTGGATTGAATCTATGGATGGAAAACAATGAATTTCCTGCGCTCATTTTTAAGATCCTTGCTCCCACCATGGGCTTGTTTGCGATTATCACGGGCATCAACATTCCCCGCTATGAGCGCAAGACCACGCCGGAGCTGATTGCATTTGATAATAAAAAAGGAACCGTCGAAATTCGCATGTCGGGTGTGGAAGAGCAGAAGGCTTATATTCCTTACGATGAAATTAAAAAATTTGACCTCTACGTCGAATCCAGGAGCAGCAGTTCTTCTAGTAGTCGTGGTACACGCACCACTACCTATTTTTACCATGTATATCTACTTAAAAAAGACGGAGGTGAATGGTTTCTCACCGAATCCAATTCAAGAGAAAAGGCAGAAGAAATTCTGCAAAAACTTCAAAGAGAAATACACCTTCATACTCCTTGCAGTGTAAAAGACAATCCTATGTTCCCTGATAAATTGGAGAAAGATGAATTTACAGGTAAAACAACAATTCGGTGGCAAAACAAGGTTTCGTTTTTTGCACCTGTTTTTATACTTCTTTTCATTGTCGCTTTCATCAGTATCCTAAGCACGGTCTTTAACAACAGCTTCTTCCTGGATTCTTTTGGGATGGTGGTCATCGGTTTTATACTGATCGTTTTTATTTTTGTATTGTTTATGGTAATAAAAAAACTCATCAAAGATGCGACCACGATCTATTGTGTGCTATTGGATCGTACAAAATTAGAATACCAGGAACTTACAAAATCAGGAAACCTGCGAACCACAAAAGCGATCGACTTTAAAGATATCTATAGTATTGCATTCAGCTTCTCTCCTGTCAAAGACTATGGTTCACGCGCTATTCGGGTACTCACTAAAAAAGAGTTTGACCGGATCAATTCTTATAAAGAAAATCCGCTGCAATCTTTGAAAGACCTGTTTAAACATAACGATATCATCGAACTCAATTTCACTGCCTTGAATCCGGTGGAATATCTACAGCTTGAGAACTGGTTGGATAAACGGGTCAAACTATAATTGTTTTTAAACATTGCAAATTTTTCCTACAGCGTTCAGGGTTTTCGTTTTTTTTCTGACTTTATGCAGAAGAATTCCTATTATAAAAAATAGCATACTGATGATCGCTAAGGCAAGAGTAATATATTGCTTCCATACCACGCGATCTTCCGGATCAAGCGTGTAGAAGCCTATCTCGTCTTCGAGAAGATCTAGCCTGGCTTCCAGGTACACAGGAATGTAAAACGCTGCCAGCAGTATTAGCAGACCCAGTAGGTAGGAAAGTATTTCCAGGAGCGTTGAAAAACTTTTTCTTAGAAAAGAAATATGCTGATACTTTTTAGTTTGCTCAGCAATCAAATGGACTTTGTCGGAATCGTTCATAAGTAAAAAATTAAGCTCTGTAGTTTTAGCTATCGGATACCAGATTCAATATCTATTTTTTCTCCCAACGCAATGTATCTTCTCCCTTCACAAATTGCAATTGATCATTATCAACAGTGAAAGTCTGAAGTAAATCGCCCGCGGCATCTTCTATGAAGACATCGTATACATCGGGATACTTACTGGTGCTGTCGTTGGCAATGCTATCACGTATGGCGTCGAGCATGAGCAATGCTTGCTTGGGGCCTTGCAGTTCCCCGTGAAGATCGATCATCATGGTGGCATCCGGCATTACGTATCCTCCTGCAGCGGATTTACTTAAATAATTTCCCATGAATAAAGCTCCTTTGATACTGTCTCCCTTCTGTTTCATTTCAAGCCGGTAAAACAAATATCCATTTTCCCAGGCGCCGCCGTCGTATTCAAAGGTACCGTTGAATGCATCGGCAGGAGCTGCTTGTGTAACGGTAACCAGAGAATCCGTTTTTGAAGAGTCGGCAGCCGTGGTTTCTGTTTGTTTGGATTGGCAAGCAATGAGACATGCCAATGAAAAAGCAAGTAGAATAATTATTCTCATAGATGAAGTTTCGTTTGATCTAATTTACTGACAAAGTTTTAAATAATCATACTACTTTTTTACTATCCTTCAGGGTTTTGAAAACCTTGAAGGATAGATCGTATCATAAAAAGTAAAAAAACACTTGACCCTGGAGTATACTCCAGGCCGTATCTTTGAGAAAAACGATACAAAAATGCTTTCTCTAAAAAATAGTATGTGCGCTGTCCTACTTCTATGTAGTCTTGAAACCCACGCACAGCAAGCGTCCACGCTGAATTGGTATTCTGATGTGATGAAAGCAAACGAAGTTTCGCAAACTTCCGGCAAACCGATCTTTGCTTTTTTCACCGGCAGCGATTGGTGTCCATGGTGTAAAAAAATTCAGCAGGATGTTTTTACAAAACCTGGTTTTATAAAATGGGCACAAGAACATGTTGTACTTTTAGAAGTAGATTTTCCAAGAAATAAAGATCAAAGCCAGGAATTAGAAAATCAGAACAGGTTCTTGCAGCAAGCCTTCCAGGTACAAGGGTTTCCTACGGTTGTTCTTTTTTTCTTAACTAAAAAACCGGGGGATAGCAAATACACCCTTGAATCGCTTGGTACACTTGGCTATCCAGGCTCGACGGAAAAAGGAAGGGAAGAAATTAAATTTATTGAGGAGGCGAATTTTATTTTGAATAAAAACCGGACACAAGCAAAATAATTTTCCCAGACTGGTTTGTTCAACATTATTCGGCGATCAAGATCTTTTGTCTTTCTGTATGATCTCCACAATGCGCTACCACCAGGTAGACCGAAGCTGCCAGCGTAGGCTTCACTGTTATTTGCGAATTGCCAGGAGCCAGCATAGCTGTGCCTTGTATCATTAATGCACCGGTAAGTGAGTATACCTCGTACTGCACTTCATGAGAACCTGTGGCCGGCACCAAAAGCTGGAAGCCAGCGGCTACAGGTAATATGGAAAAGGAAGTAGTATTAAAAACAACATCCTTCACCGGACTGAGCGAAATTTTTCCGTCGTAATCTACTTGTTGCAGTCTATAATAATTAATGGCTTCTTCCGGATTTTCATCTACGAAAACATAGTCGTGCGCGATGGAAGAATTTCCGTTACCATTCAATTTTCCAATCGTATAAAAGTGAATACCATCGTTGCTTCGCTCAACTTCAAAATATTGATTATTTTTTTCAGTCAATGTAGTCCATGAAATTTGTACGGTAGTGGCGCTATTTTTTTGTACTGCAAAACTTACAAGTTCAACAGGCAGCGGCATAGTACAAGGTGTAAACTGTGAAGTGCTTCCGGTTGGCGCCGTAGGAGTAGTTTGCGTAGCCGTTACAGCGGCCGCTTGTGACGTGGTGAGGCCAAGGTTGTGTGTGATCGTCCAGGTGCCACCTGATACTACGGTAGTACCAATATAAATTTCTCCTTCACAATTACATTTGATGCCACCGTCTACTTTTTCATTCCGATATAAATGTATGGTATTTCCATTTACTCCTGTACCATTTGCACTGTTGGCGCCAGAGAAGCTGATCACCGGTATCGGTACAGATTCATTGGCAACTCCTTCCAGGTTAATACCAGGGCCTGTATTGCAGTAAATGCTATTGAAGGTAATTGTATTGCGTTGTGCATTTGGTTCTACCCATACACCAGCGCCGATGTTGTTGTTAGCGATCACGTTGGCATTGGCGAGCGTGCCACCCAATATATTGTTTAAGCTTGTAGCGCTGATCCGTACACCTATGTCTGTATTTCCCATAGCCAGTGCATTGTTTACATCGGTACCGATCTTATTTCTGGTAACGGTATTAGATGACGCGTTTACAAATTCAATTCCTTTGCCTCCATTGTTAGACAAAATATTTCCGTCCACTAAAATAGAAGTACAGTTATTGATATACATCCCGGAGCCTGCGTTTCCTTTGGCTACCGTTCCGGTGATATCAGTGCCGATATAATTATTGATAATGCTTTGTCCTGAATTTCCCCCATCGATCGAAATTCCGAAGTGACTGTTGTTGGTTCCGTTTCCGGAAATAATATTCCGTTCTCCGGCAGTGGTACCTCCTACGATGCAATTGTTAACTCCGCTGTTACCGGTAATTTTAATTCCCATCTGATCGTTGCGAAGCACAGTAGTACCGTCGATTGCAAGACCAATGATATTTCCTTTGATGCTCGTACCACCGGAAGTTCCTGAAACTACAATGCCACTCTGCGCATTACCGGAAACCAGATTCCCTTCTCCTGCATTGCCCGTACCAATGATCGCATTAGCGGAGTTGGATACTGCGATCCCCACCTGCGTGCCGCCTTGGTCAACCATCCCGGTTATGTCAGTGCCCACATAGTTGTTTACTACTTTAATCCGCGGACTGTTTACCAGTTGAAGACCGATCAGAAAACTGGACGCTACTACATTTCGCTCCAGCACGGTAGGCCCGCCAATAATGCCGTCGGAGCAGTCTACACATTCAATGCCGTGTCCGTAATTTTGAAGAGAAGTAGTGCCGTCTGCTCCCAACCCAATAATGTTTCCTTTGATCACTGGTCTCGGACTATTAGACCATATAGAAATTCCATCTGCACCACCGCCTGGATTGCCGCTTGCAGAGCAGAGATTTCCAGCGCCCGCCACGCTTCCGCCAACGATCACATCAGCAGAAGTAGTTACCGTGATCGCTGCATCGTAGTTGCCATAATCAAGAAGCCCGGTAGCCATGTCAACACCCAGCCAGTTGCCCTGAATTACGGAGCCGTCGGAATTTCTTATTACTACACCAAAGGATCCATTGCAAGAAGAATAATTCCGCTCAGCGGTGGTAAGTCCGCCCACCTGTGCTACGCCTACGTATTCAAGACTGATGCCTGAAGCGCCGTTTCCTAGTTTGGTAGTACCGTCTATACCCATTCCTATCACATTTCCTTTTACTACAGGGCTGCTACAATTGTTGAAATAAATTCCGTGTGAAGTATTCCCACTCACAAGATTGCGCTCCGCCACTGTGGTGCCGCCTACCCTTGGGCTATTGCTACCACTATATCCATAAATACCGTGATCTCCATTGCCTATTGCTGAATTGCCCGAAGCAGAAGTACCTACATAATTGTTGATGATCACCGCGCCAGTGCTTGCTTCCAGTCGAAGGCCGGTTTGTGTAGCGCCGCCAATGACGTTGCGGTCTATCTGCCCGCCAGTGCCGCCAAAAATATTATTGTTCGACATATAAGCGTAAATCCCGCTCTGTACTTTAGACGTAGCAACAGCAGTGCCTGCCATATTTATTCCTACATAATTTCCTTTTACTGTATGGCCGCTACTGTTTTGAAGATAAATTCCGTAGGTCCCTCCGCTTACTACTATTCCGCGAATAGTACTTCCGTCAGAACCGGCGGCAAAATTAAAACCACTGCATCCGCTTGGCGAAATTACTTCAACCATCAAGGTACCTGCTCCTGCTCCGGGGTTGGTATATCCATCAATGATCACCGGATCGGTGAGCGATTGTTGACAGGTAGCCAAAGTGATCGTGGTGGCAGTTGCAAAGTTGAAATTGATTAGATCTGTCCCAGGACTGGCATTGGCGGATATGATCGCCTGGCGAAGCGTATTCGGGCCGGAGTCTGCGTTGCTGGAAACAACAAAGGTAGCTGAGTAAACAGGAAAGTTTAGTAAAAAAGTAGCTACCATTAAAAGACCGGTTTGGGTAATTGTTCTTTTCATGATAAATGGTTTTGGTGTTTATGGCTTTAAAAAATATACGCGAAAAGGTTACAAGATGACCTCAAAAAAGAGAGTATTAGCTAAAAAACGCTTACGAAAGGATGCGTAAAAACCCGGTTTTTAACGCTTAAACGGACTTATTTTGGGATAAAAGAAATAAAAATCAGGATTTTAATAACAGTTAGACACTTACATCACAATTTGGTTTTGAGTTAAAAAATGGTGCTGTTTTCTGTTATCCACACTCGTGGCATAACAAATAAAAATCCACTTGATTTAAATAAAAAAATAAGGCACAAGCAACCGCTCGTACCTTATTTATATAATGACTTAGTATCGATAATAACCTGTACCAGGTACTATTTTTTAACTATTTTACTGGCCACAAAAGAAAATGTACCAAGTATCAGTCCGAAGATCATTCCGAAAACAGGTCCCATCAAAAGCATCATCAGTCTAGGGTTGCCCGGCATCGGCATATCTGCATTCATTTTTGCCATTTCAGGATTGTTTGCCATTAAAGTTTCAAAGAAAATAATATGAACAGTTGTGATCCATACAGCGTTGATCATGCTAATCATAAATCCATTCAGAAAATATTTTCCCGAGCATTTTTTTGCTACCTGGTAAGCACAGAAAATAAAGATAGGAAGCCAGAAAGCAGGCTGAATATTCTGAGGAAGCCAGAACACTGTTGCGAAGGCCATTGCAAGGCCAAATAGTGAAAGTTGAAATATCAGTTTCCAGTTCATAGTATTTATGTTTTAATGATAAGAGTAAGTAATGATTATTAAACGATAATTCAAAAATTAAGTTTGTGCACTACATTGATCACTTGCTGGCGCAAGTCTGCGACTTGTGCCTTTTATTTTGTAGCCCTCCGGGCGGTGCATCAGGGATACAATACTTTTTATGCATTTCAATTTTTAACTGGAAAGTAGGAATTGTTTTTGTTGAAGTTTACCAACAGAAGGATTGGTATTCATTTGGTAATAATTAGAGTTTATAACATATTTTGTAATTTCAATAATCAGCTTTGCAAGACCGCCCGGAGGGCTATAGCATAGCGGGCACAAGCGAGACACTTGCGCCAGCGGTAAGACGCTTGCGCCAGCGTACAATAAACGAAACATATAAAACATCGCAGGAATAATATAAAATACTTCTCCAATTTTAAAGGTAGGTTTATTGAGAAAAAATTAAACCTATTTTTTTATGAAAGAAAAAGAAGCTACGATGCTTCCCACCAATGTGGGAGAGGCTGAAAGAATGATCTCCGTATTATCCGGCTCAGTATTACTCTTTAGAGCACTGACTGGAAAAAGAAAACCGCTTACTGCCCTGGCAGGAGCCTATCTCTTATTCCGCGGGGCTTCCGGGCATTGTGCCTTGTACAATGTATTGGAGAAAAAAGGGGTAGACCTGAAACCGCACAACATCACGATCAAAACCTCCTTGACTGTAAACCGCCCGGTAGAAGAAGTATATGCTTTCTGGCGACACCTGGAAAATCTGCCGCTCTTCATGTCGCATTTGAAGATCGTGGAGCAGCTCAATAATAAAGTATCCGAATGGGAAGCAAAAATTCCAGGCTTGCCTGGTACGATCTCCTGGCATGCGGAGATCGTATACGAAGAGGAAAACAGCCGCATTGGCTGGCGCTCCCTGCCTGGCTCAGATATTGAGAATGCCGGCACGGTTCATTTCCGCGACGGCGGAAAATTTGGTACACTCGTGCAGGTAGCCATTTCCTACAAAGCACCCGCAGGCAAACTCGGCGAAAGAATAGGAAAACTACTAAACCCCTTGTTTGAAAAGGTAATCCAACAGGATATTAAAAATTTCAAACAGTACCTCGAAACGGGAGTGCTGGTTAAGTAACGATTTTTCTCTTCCTGCTCTTGCTCTCTCTGGGTATGAACAGGAAGAATATTTTCTCATTGCTGGCGCAAGTCTATGACTTGTGCCTTTTATTTTATAGCCCTCCAGGCGGTACATCTGGGATAAAATTAAATGGTTGAGGAATTTCAATAATCCGCTTCGCAAGCCCGCCCGGAGGGCTACAGCATAGCCGATACAAGCGGGACGCTTGCGCCGGCTATAGCTGTTATGAAGATTAATAATTCCTTAATTTGTAAGTGAATGAACATTCATTTATATTTGCGCCCATTGAGAACAAGAGACGAAAATAAAGAATCTGCGATCCGAGAGAAGGCCATGGAGCTCATTGTCAAAGAAGGCTTCGATGGATTTAGTATGCAAAAGCTAGCCAAGGAGGCCAGCGTCTCCCCCGCTACTATTTATATCTATTACAAAAATCGTGAAGATCTGCTGAACAATCTTTTTAACGAAGTACAGGAAAAATTTTCCGAAACGGCTTTAAAAAATTTTAACGTCAACCTCTCTTTCGAAGAAGGGATCTGGCTGCAATGGAAGAACCGTTTACAATTTATCAAATCTTATCCCGTCTACTTTCGTTTCATGGAACAGTTTCGTACTTCTCCTCTGATCAATCATGGCGACGTGAAAATGTCGGAGTTTAAAGAGAACATGAAATTGTTTTTCAAAAACGCCGTCAAACGTGGCGATATAAAAAAAATGGAACCGGAGATTTTCTGGTCACTGGCATACGGGCCTTTTTATGCGCTTGTGCGATTTCACCTGAAAGACAAATCGATCATAGATCATCCTTTCGAGCTCTCAGAAGCAAAATTAAAAATGACCTTTAGCAGCGTAATGAAAGGTCTTAAATCTTAAAATGTCAATTATAATATTCAAATAAAATAACTATATGAATTCAACTCCAAATGCAAACAACACAAAAGTTGTTTTTACAAAATACGAAATATTTATGATCGCGATCCTGTCTATCCTACAGTTTTCGGTCATACTCGACTTTATGATTCTTTCACCGCTGGGTTATATTGTGATGCCTGCACTGAAAATTACTCCTTCACAATTTGGAACAGTAGTCGGTGGCTACGCTATCAGCGCATGTATCTCCGGCTTTTTGGTAGCCGGTTTTGCAGACAAGTTTGACCGCAAAAAATTATTGATGTTTTTCTACGTAGGATTTGTAATAGGCACCGCTTTCTGCGCTGTTGCGCAAAGTTACGAAATGCTGCTAGGCGCAAGGATCTTCACCGGCATCTTCGGAGGTGTGATCGGCTCGATCGGTTTTGCCATCATTACCGACCTGTTTAAAATAGAAGCACGCGGCCGTGTAATGGGCTTTGCGCAAATGTCTTTTGCTGCCAGCCAGATCTTAGGAATTCCTGCAGGATTATTTATTGCCAGACATTGGGATTGGCATTTCACTTTCTGGATGATCGTGATTTTCTCTACCGTCGTTGGAATCGTAATTGCACTTTATATGAAGCCGATCACTGAACACTTGAAATATAAATCAGGCCGCAATCCTCTTCAGCATTTGGCTAAAACATTTACAAACTCACAATATGCAAAAGGATACCTTGCTACTGCCTTCCTTGCTACAGGCGGTTTTATGCTGATGCCATTCGGAAGCGCTTTCAGTACCAACAACCTTAAAATATCTCCGGACGATGTGATCCTGATGTTTACAGTCACTGGTATCTCTTCGGTAATCATGGGACCTATTATTGGTAAGTTTAGCGACAAGATCGGGAAGTATAAAACCTTTGTGATCGGTTCTGTTATCAGCTTTATGATGGTAGGAATTTATACTAACCTTGGCCCAAGCGAACTTTGGTTTGTAATCCTGATGAATGTTTTACTTTTCGTCGGTATTACCACTCGTATGATCTCTTCGCAGGCCCTTACCAGCGCGCTTCCACAGCCACAAGACAGAGGTGCCTTTATGAGTATCAACTCTTCTGTGATGCAATTCTCCGGTGGGATCGCTGCTACGATCGCAGGAAAAATTGTGAGCCAGGGTCCAAACAATGAGCTCATACATTACAATACTCTTGGTTACGTAGTAATGGGTTCGATCGTACTTGGAATTATTTTATTCTATATCCTGAACGAACAGGTGCAAAAGAATTTGCATACTACTAAAATATAATTTCTAAACACAAAGACACGAAGGCACAAAAAAACTGTGTGGCTTCGTGTCTTTATGTTTTAATATTTAACCACTTTCAGCACTTCTGTTTTCGCAGAAGAAACTACATGAACATAATAAACTCCCGCCGGTAATTTTTCTCCCGCCAACAACCCGGGCTCTCCTTGCAGTTGTCTTTCTTCCATCAAAGCACCTTCCATTGAAAATATTTTCACTGTATGTACTGATAAAAACTCCGGAGCCCATTTCAATTCAAAGCTTCCTGAAGTTGGATTAGGATAAAGAAAAATTCCGGAACTGGTTTCTGACTGCACTGATACTACTGTACTGTAATATACTGTTCCATCCAGGTCTACGGATTTAAGCCTGTAGTAGCGTGTGCCTGTTAAAGCACGCGCATCCGTAAAACTATACTTGCGTTCTTCATTACTATTACCCGCGGCAGGAACAATCGTTAAAGTCTGTACCATTCCGTTTTCAAGTGTTTCCAATTCATATTGTTTTAATTGTTGTTCACTCAATGTAGTCCAATCCAACTGCACGCCAGATATCTTGCTGGTAGCGGTAAACGAGATCAGCTGAAGCGGAAGCGGTCCATTGCAATTGCTGCCGAGTGCTACATAGTCAATGCTGATAGTACCAACAAAAGGTGTATTATGAATCCCTTCTGCAGGTCCCGTCCATGGCGAAGAAGAAAATCCAGGATTGACACGAAACTGAATTTTTCGGGTATCGGTGGAATCTACTTTATAAGGCCCGCCGGCAGAATAGATATCGGTAAAAAGTCCTTTGAGATTTATCGCAAAGATCTGGTAAGAAGTATTCAGCTCCATCGTCTTGGAAGTCACACCCGTATTGGCCATTGTGATATCAGTCTTATCGGAGATCGCGGCCCGGAGCGCTACGTTTCCTGTGGCCTTGGCACGGATATTTATAATTGGATCAGTAGAAGGACAGGAAAAATCAATTGGTTTGATATCTGTGCCATTGTTAAACGCGAGCGTAAATGTTTCCCATTCTCCATGGCCTGTGGTGGAAATATTCCAGTCGGAACCTGTTTCTGAAAAAGTAAAATTCCCCTGACTTGCTGCAAATGGTGTTACTGTGCCATCGCTGAAATGATCGAGGTACATGCAGGCATTGTCTGCTGTGGAGACGTATACATAATTTGTTTTGGTACGCGAAGAAACGCCAGCGTTGAGTGTAAGCGTTGTAGTCTTCCAGCCTGGCGTAGTATAATACACTGTATGCGGCCCTGCCGTGTTGGCCGTGGCAGGTACAGCACCTGCTCCGAAATCCCAACTATAGGTAGTACCTGCTACTGCGCTAATACTGTTATCTCTGTATGTAGTGGTAGAACCCGCCCCCGTGCCGCAAAGCACAAGGTCTGTAGCGCTGAAGTTGGCAGTAGGCGTAGGACAATCGCTGCCAATCCGGATATAGTCAAGGAAGGCTTGTCCGATGAATGCGGTGTTGTAAGTGATGGAGGTACCTGTACTTGTGCCTGTGATTGGGAAAGAAGCAAAGCCAGGATTAAAGCTGATCCTGAGTTTAGTGATCTGCGACATGTCCAGCGCACCGCCGCCGCCATACTGATCCCAGAGCTGGCCGGTGAAATCGATGCTGAATTCCTTTGAAGTGGTAGTCAGTTCAAAGCCGTTGATCGGATTGAGGTATTGATTGTTTGCCACTCTTCCCAAGTCGTCGATCATGGTGATCCGAATGTATGCATTGCCGGAAGCCACCCTGGCTCTGAATTTCAGAAGGGGCGTATTTACAGGGTTTGTAAAATCAAGTGTGATAGGATTTGTTCCATCGTTCAAAGTATAATCTACATAATCCCATTCGCCATGCCCGGTAGAAACGATCTTCCAATCGCTGATCACTTCCGAGTGGGTGAATCCTGCGCCGGAAGAATTGGCAAGCCAGGGAGCAGTATAGCCGTTGTCAAATTCATCGGCAAAAATAGCACAGGAATTATTCCCTACAGAGACCGGAAGCTTTGCCAATGGACCATAACAGCCGGAAGGCATGCGTTCCTGCACGGTAATGAACCCACCCAAAGCTCCATAATTTACTGCAATGCCTGTAGTGCCAGCGCCGCTAGCGACACTGGCGCCGGTTGGTACATTCCAGTTAAAATAATCGGAAGCGCTGCTATAACCTGCAACAGTATATGGAATCGAAGTCGCCGCGTTCGCCACTGCTGCTGCGCCATTGATAGTAAGCGTAGGTGGCGTAGTGGCCGGCACTCTTCGAATATTATCGAAGTAGTAAGTATGATTGGTATAACTGTTAGGATTAAACAAAAATACCATCCGATCCAGATTGCTTTGGTACGAAGCCCCTGCAGGATCGGCAATACCTGCAAATGCAAACGTGAGCGTCTGCCATTGATTGGCAACAGTAGTAGTAGCTGTATAGTAACTATGAATTCCCAGCGGGTAACTTCCCCAGGCTCCGGCATTGGCGAGCTGGAGCTGCACTTGTGTACCCACAGGAGCAGTGGTGTACAGATCCATTTTGATCATATAAGTAGGCATAGCAGAAGCATACTGCGTGCCGTCGTCGAGCAGGCAATTGTCGTAAAACAAGGCATCGTACTGTTGCGAGCTGTTGCGCACATATTTGGCAGTATTGGCGGAGCTGTTGATAGCATTGGAACCAGGATTGCTGACGGTTGACAGAGTACCATTGATATATCCTGTACTCATGGCCGTCACGCCATCAAAATCGAGGAAGGTGACGTTGCAATTGTTTGCATACACTTCTACGGATTTAGTATAAAAAAATGTTTGTCCCGGGCAAGCCGCACCCGTGCCGTGCGAGATGTCTACACGCACATCTCCGCCGGAAGAAGTACCCCAATTGACTGTGATAGCATTAGTATTTTGCCCGCTTGTGATCGTAGCGCCGGAAGGAACAGTCCACACGTACGATTGTCCTGTAGCAGAAGGAACAGAATATGTTTTAACAGAATTTTCAAATACCCTTCCTCTCCCGCTAATACTGATCTGAGGCTGCGAAGCATCGTACACGCGCACATAATCGATTTCATATTTACCCGACAAGCCAAAGTTCGGCGCCTGGTATCCTGTATAAGGCGTGGAAGGGCCGCCCACCGCGAGGTTTAGCAGGATGTAATAATCGTAACTATCCCATGGCCATGGATCATTGTTAGACGCGGGACTCAGCGAATTGGGTGATTTGGTTTCCGATTTAAAAAGAACACCGTCTACATACCAATCGATTTTCCCCAGTTGCCAGTCAACAGCGAAGATGTGAAAGTTATCGTTGAAATTTCCCGTAGGCAAAGTATAAGCCGTGCCATCATGAAGGTTGTTGGGCACCACCTGTCCATAGTGCAAAGTACCGCCAATCGTGCTGGTCTGGTCGCCGCGGTTTTCCATCACATCGATCTCTCCTGTATTGGGCCAGTTACCCGTAGTGGGCAACATCCAAAAGGCCGGCCACAAGCCTGTACCAGGAGGAATTTTTGCCCGGATCTCAAAACGTCCGAAGCGACGGCTGAATTTTCCGTTTGTATTGATCCGTCCGGAAGTATAATTCCCGGAAGCATCTTTTCGCGCTTCTAATACCAGGGAGCCATTCTCTAAGCGTACGTTATTGGTGCTGTTGGTATAACTTTCCAATTCGCTGTTTCCCCAGCCGCAATTGGGACAGCCATTTCCGGTCTGTACCGTCCATTTGGTAGCGTCCAGGGAAGTACCGTTAAACTCATCGGACCAGATGAGTGTACCGCATTGTGGAAAAGCCCATAGCGGCGCTGCAAGCAGTAAGCAAGTAAGTAAGATTTTGTTTTTCATAAAAAATTTTCATAACCGGAATTGCTTTTTCGGTGTTCACACTCACCTGGCAATCCTTGTCAGGTAAAATGTAAATTTTTAAATATTTTCTAAGAGAATTTTTCGATATCAGAATGAATGTAAACGTATTTTAACCACCTGAAGCAGCACCAATTTGCGCTTCACCAGCAATATGGAGAAACAAAAAATTCAACTTTACGTAGAGGACGCGCGATTTCTTTCTAAGCGTAAAAGTGGATGAGGGACAAGATTTAAATGAACGTTAAAATATGAAACGTCCTTGCGAGGAGTGTGGTCCGCCGGCCGGCGGATCATGCGATGAAGCAATCCTTTAGCTACGCAGCCTCGCTAATATGAAACATGCTATTAAAACAGACGATGTCGGGCTGCGTAGCTAAAGGATTGCTTCGTCAGTCGGCCTTACGGCCTTCTTCCTCGCAATGACGTTTGATAATTCAACGTTCATAACTCATAATTCATAATTTCACCTCCTTTTATTAACTTCAAAGATTACTTTAAACCGCCAATGTTCAGTTTAGAAATTTTACTTTTAATTATCTCCAGCCTTATTATCGCCAGTCTTGTGATCGCCCGGCTGAGCAATAACCTGGGAGTGCCTATTTTGCTGCTTTTCCTTGGAGTAGGAATGCTTGCAGGTTCCGAAGGGCCCGGAGGGATCTATTTTGACGACGCTCAGCTTTCACAATCCATCGGGATCATTTGTCTTATTTTCATCCTCTTTTCAGCCGGATTGGATACCAAATGGAAACATGTAAAGCCTGTACTCTGGCCTTCTGTAGTACTTGCCACCTTTGGCGTACTGGTTACTACCCTGCTCATCGGTATTTTTGTACATTATGTTTTTTCTGTTGATCTGAAAGTAAGTTTGCTACTAGGCGCTGTAGTTTCCTCTACAGACGCCGCAGCCGTGTTTTCGATCATTGGCGCAAGAAATATAAAACTCAGAGGAAGGATCACTCCTCTTCTCGAACTGGAATCGGGAAGCAACGATCCGATGGCGGTTTTCCTCACCTTCAGCCTGATCGAAGTTGTGCTCACCGATGAATTGTCGGTAAGCAAACTACTATTGCATTTTGTAATGGAAATGGGCATTGGCTTGCTCACGGGAATCTTGTTTGGAAAACTTATGATCTGGCTGATCAATAAGATCAAATTCACCATCGATGGTTTCTATACCGTCATTACATTGGCATTCGCACTACTTATTTATTCGTTTACAAGTTATCTGCATGGCAGCGGCTTCCTGGCCGTCTACATCGCAGGATTGGTAGTGAATAGTTATGAGATCGTTCATAAAAAAACCATCTTCCGTTTCTTTGAAGGAGTAGCATGGCTCGCACAAATATGTATGTTCCTAACGCTGGGGCTACTTGTATTTCCAAGTCAACTGGTAGCAGGTTTACAAACTGAATTGATCATTGCCATTTTCCTGATCTTCATTGCGCGGCCAGTCGGTGTTTTTTTATCACTGGTCTTTTTCAAATACAGCAAACGTGAAATTATTTTTATCTCACTCGTAGGATTGAGAGGCGCTGTACCCATTATCCTTGCTACATTCCCGATGTTGTCAGGGATCAAGGAAGCCAACTGGATCTTCAACGTTGTCTTTTTTATCGTGCTTACCTCGGCCGTCATTCAAGGCTGGCCATTGCCAATGCTAGCGAAGTTCCTGAGACTGGATTCGCCTAGCGTTGCCAAGATAAATTCTCCGATCGAATTCAGCGAGTACCAAAACAGCAACATGAAACTGATCAATCTTTCTGTGCCTGAAAACCGCAGCGAGATCGCCAACCGCTCCATCGTACAGATCCCGCATCTGAAAGGGAGTTTGATCGTAACAGTTTTGAGAAATGGAAAATACTTTGTACCCAGCGGAGGTACTATTCTGGAGCCCGGTGATAAAATTCAAGTGTTGGCGGAGAATAAAAATGTGGACGAGTTGGTTGCGTTTTTTGGGGCATAATTTTTTTTCGTCATTGCGAGGAAATGTCCGCCAGTTGGCGGACATTTCCTCGCAATGACGGTTTCATTTTTTAATCATATTTTCCTCATGAAAAACCTTCGCCAAAATTTCAAACAACTCCGGATGTTGTTTTTTAAACCGTTCCGGGTTTTCGAAAAAATATTCTGATACTACCGCAAAAAATTCTGCGTGGTTGGTAAGTCCGTACGGATTGATATCTGATTTTCCTTTGTGCATACGCTCGATCTCTGCATACATCAAGCGGGTCCATGGCTTCAGCAACTCTTCAGGCATCAATGCATTAGGAATACCATCAATATCCCCATCGGCCTGGTCAACCATATGGATGAATTCGTGAATGCCTACATTGCTTCGTTGTCCGCCGCCAAGTTGGAATCCTTGTTCTAAGGAAGGTTTGGAAAGTAAGACCATATGACTGGTTTGAAATGGTTTTACTTGTCCCAATAAAATACCTTCTATTTTTTCTTTGGAAGGAACTTCACCGTCGTATACCAATATTTCTCCCATATTCGCATAGCGCCATCCATCAAAATGAAACACCGGGATCACTGCGCTGCAAGCAACCAGCAGGCGAAGTGAATTGTCTATGTCTACTCCAATCCCTATTATTTTTGCATCGCCAAGAAATTTGCTGATCTTTTCGCGAAAACTTTTTTTCCCTTCTTCTGTCAGTCGTGTGTAATAAGAGATGCGCTTGTTCAAAACATCGATCCATTCTTCAGGAAAATGATCACGGTAAAATTGTTGCTGACGACGTTTTTCGCTCGCAGATCGTGAAATAAAATAAACTGGGATTGCAACAAGAAAAATAAAAATAATGATCGCCAAAATGGTCATGTCTGAACCTTGATTATTGATTTGATAATAGTTTGATCAGCGCTAATACTCGCTGCACTACTTCTTTAAGGTACAAAAACGAGTTCCAAATTCAAAAAGACTTATGTTTTTGAATCTTGAGTAACTTGTCCGTTGAAAAGATGTATGGAATCCCCTCTTTAAATATTAATACTTATTTGAGATGCCAGATACCAGATGCCGGACAAATGCGAAAGTAATTTAATGACATTGTCTTTTAGCTTATTTGTAAAACAGCGTTGTTTTTATCTAAACTATCTGGTATCTGGTATCTTGCATCCACTATTAATCTTAATACTTAAAAGGAGGAAAGATTTATTTTAGTCAATTAACTATCATTCCTAACAATAGAGCATCCGCCAATGATAATAAAATGGAAAAACAAGATTAAACCTGTAGTTAAAAATCTGTATCTCAGAGTTGTTAAGAAACCAGCAATGGAATAGCCCAAGCTTTCAACCATGGAAACTGAAATGATAGCTCCTGATCCATCCTCTGGATCTTGCATCTGATTTTAACTTTTTTTTGATTAATTTTGTTGACCAAGAAAAACGAACCGATGATCGAGCCGGAAACCATTCACAAAAACTTTGTATTTGATGTACATCAGATTCGTAAGGATTTCCCCATACTTGACCAGCAAGTAAACGGGAAACCATTGGTATACTTTGACAACGCTGCCACCACACAAAAACCGCTGGTAGTGATCAATGCTATTTCTGATTATTATACCAAGATCAACGCCAATATTCACCGCGGTATCCATACCCTTGCGGAGCGTGCCACTGCTGCATTTGAGGCTACCCGCGATACCGTAAAAGATTTCATCCACGCTGCACACCGCGAAGAAGTGATCTTCACCCGCGGTACCACTGAAAGTATTAACCTTGTAGCTTCCACCTACGGAAGAGCCAATATCCTCCAGGGCGACGAGATCCTGATCTCGTCTATGGAACACCATTCTAATATTGTTCCCTGGCATATGCTCGCGAGGGAAAAAGGCGCAGTAGTAAAAATTATTCCTATCAACGAGCATGGAGAAATTATTTTAGAAGAATTTGAAAAACTTCTTTCTCCTAAAACCAAGATCGTTTCGATCGTGCATGTATCGAATGCACTCGGCACGATCAATCCTGTAAAGCAGCTGATACAACTTGCACACCGCCAGGGCGCAAAAGTATTGATCGATGGAGCACAGTCTTCTTCGCACCTGGATATCGACGTGCAGGATCTTGATGCTGATTTCTTCGCTTTCTCCGGGCACAAAGTCTATGGCCCAACAGGGATCGGTATTTTGTACGGCAAAAAGGAATTACTGGAAGCAATGCCTCCCTACCAGGGCGGAGGAGAAATGATCGGAGAAGTGACCTTTGATCATTTTACAGTAAACGAACTTCCCTACAAATTCGAAGCTGGCACACCAAATATTGCAGATGCTGTAGCGCTGAAATATGCGCTCGACTATATTTTAAAGATCGGCAAAGCCACAATCCGCAAACATGAGAACGAGCTTCTCTCCTACGCTACAGGAAAGCTAAGCCAGCTCGAAGGTATACGACTGATCGGTACGGCGAAAGAAAAAGTCAGCATTCTTTCTTTCGTGCTTGAAGGTGTACACCACCAGGATCTTGGTATCCTGCTCGATCAAAAAGGGATCGCGATCCGCACCGGGCATCACTGTACACAGCCGCTAATGAGCTGCTTCGGGATCTCCGGTACCTCCAGAGCTTCTTTTGCCTTGTACAATACCAAAGAAGAAGTTGATATCTTTATTGACGGCATGAACAAAGCCGTAAAAATGTTACGATAGATCATGTCCACCACCATTGCCGAAACACAAGACCAGATCATAGACGATTTCTCACTCATGGATGACTGGGATGACAAATATGCCTACATTATAGAGTTAGGGAAAAAAATTCCCGGACTTCCTGACGAAGACAAAACAGAGACCAATATTATCAAAGGCTGTCAATCTAAAGTTTGGATCACTTCTAAAATGGAGAACGGAAAGGTACACTACCAGGCCGATAGCGATGCATTGATCGTACGTGGATTGATCAGTCTTTTATTGAAAACGTATTCAGGCCACACGCCGGAAGAGATCATCAATACCGAGCCTTATTTCATTGATAAGATCGGAATGAGACAACACCTCTCGATGACCCGCTCCAATGGGCTTGTTTCGATGGTAAAGCAGATGAAATTGGATGCGTTGGCCTATAAGACTAAGTTATGAGTTATGAATGTTGAATTGATAATATTCATTCATAACTAAAAAAGCTGAACTTAGAATAACGATTAAATGTTTAACCACAGGATATGACCGAACAACTTACAGAAGAGCAGATAAAGGAAAAAGCGATCGAAGCGGTAAAACAAGTGTATGACCCGGAAATCCCGGTAAATATATATGAACTTGGACTGGTATATGAGATCAGCGTTTTTCCGGTGAATAATGTGTACGTTCAAATGACACTCACCTCACCAAGCTGCCCGGCTGCTCAATCGATCCCTGAAGATGTGAAACGAAATATCAAAGAGATCGAAGGAGTGAACGATGTAACAGTGGAGATCACTTTCGATCCACCCTGGACACAAGAAATGATGAGCGAAGCCGCTAAACTGGAACTTGGCTTTATGTAAAAAATTATGAATGTTGAGTTATGAATTATGAATTAAAAATAATCGGCTCAACATTCCATTCATAACTCATAATTCAAAATTCAAAATTTATAATCATATGTACCCAGAACAATTAGTAGCTCCCATGCGCCAGGACCTCGTGAGCGCGGGATTTCAGGAACTTAAAACTACTTCCGAAGTAGAATCTGCGATCAACAGCAAAGGTACTACCCTGTTGGTGATCAACTCCGTTTGTGGCTGCGCAGCAGGCGCTGCCAGACCAGGCGCTAAACTTGCTATCCAAAGAAGCAAAGTGAAACCTGACCATATCGTAACTGTATTTGCAGGAGTAGACAAGGAAGCTACGCAAAAGGCAAGAGAGTTTACTCTTCCTTACCCTCCTTCTTCTCCTTCTATGGCGCTCTTCAAAGACGGCCAATTGGTGCACTTTGTAGAAAGACACAACATTGAAGGTCGCAACGCTGAAATGATCGCGCAGCACCTGGAAGCTACTTTTGAAGAATATTGCCAGAATTAATTTTTCCTACCCGGAACCCGGTAAAAACCTATAAGGGTTTAGTACGAAATTCCATTTAACGATATTTCTCTAATCTCCATAGGTTTTTACAAATGGTTAGACGAATTAGGCAAGAAAATCTCAAGGAGAGTATTGATACTCTCCTTTTTTATTTTTATCATTAGAAACAAATTGGCCCACTCAACTATTTGTACCTTATTGTCGACCTATTAGAAGATTAAGTGAGCTCGAAGAATCTCAATACGATTATTAATTTGCTGTTGGAATTGGCATCGGGCAACCTCACTGCTAAAGGCATAGTATCTCCCCGCAACGACGACTACGATGCAATTATCACAGGGATCAATATTCTTACCGAAGAACTTCAGCATACCACTGTTTCTAAAGATTATCTCAACAGCATTTACAAAGGGATTGCCGATATGCTCTTTATTCTTGATAAAGAGGAAAACATCAGCGAGATCAATGATGCGGCTTATAACAGTTTAAAATTGAGCCCGGAAGTTTTGATTGGAAAATCCTTTCGTAATCTTTTTCTCGAACCTGCTGCCTTCAACAACGTTTTCAACCGTCTCAAACGCCAGGGGTATTTTTACAACCTGGAAAATGTATTGTTTACCAAAGACGGAGAAGTCATTCCTGTAAGCTGCACTGCTTCCTGTCTGAAAGATAAAACCGGTAAAGTGATCGGTTATCTTTTCATCGCCAAAGATATTTCTAAAATAAAAAAAACAGAAGAGGAGCTAAAGTTGAAAAACAAAGAGCTTGACACTTTCCTCTACAAAGCGGCGCACGATTTGAAAAGCCCTGTTACCACCATCCAGGGACTGCTGAACATTGCCAATATGGAGATCAAAGATGCTGAAGCGCTGAAGTATTTTGAAATGATAAAAGTTTGCGCCCACAAGCTCGACAATATTTTGATCTCGCTCAAAGACACGGTGGAAGCCGATATCAGAGGTAGTAGTTCAGAGCAGATCAATTTCGATAATCTGATCGAAGAAGTGCTGGATGAAATGCACAACAGTCCTTATTATTCCAAAGATGTAACGATCCGAAAAAATATTTTGCAAAAATATAAAGTGCATACCAAACAAAAAACCATTCACTATGCGCTTTATCAAATCATCGAAAATGCTTATAAATTCCGTACCGGCAAACCCGTGTCGATGATCGACATACGTGTTTCACAGTCGAAGACCAGTACCGATATTACCATTACAGACAATGGCATCGGGATTCAGAAAAAATATCAGGAAAAAATTTTTGAAATGTTCTACAAAGCTAATTCTACTTTTGACGGCGCAGGCCTGGGCTTATACTCTGCCCAATCCATGCTTACCCGCGTGGATGGCCATATACATGTAGACAGTGTTTTGAAAAAAGGTTCTTCCTTTACCATTTCATTCCCGAATATTTTAGTAGATTCAAAAAAATGACAACAATCTGAAATTATGAGTTATGAATTGTTTTTTCACTCATAATTTATAATTCATAACTCATAACTTTTTAAAATGGGTAAACCCAAAAACGAATTTAATCATCCTTACGTGACCATCTGGCTGGAAGGCGAATTTTTGATGGGCAAATACGAAGATGTACATATAAACATTGAGATCGCCCGTGATATTGTGAAAGAGAGACTCCGTGTTTTCGGTACAGAGCCCCGTTTGGCCATTATTGAAATCCGAGGAAGTGTAACGTATACCAAAGAAGCCAGGGATTATCTGGGAAGCGAAGAAGCTTGTGTAGGCGCTAAAAAACTGGCCCTCATAGCTACCTCTCCCATTTCTGTAACAGTAGGAAATTTTTTTATAAAAATTGCAAAGCCTCCTGTTCCTACAAAAATTTTCAGGAACATAGAAAGCGCGAAGAAATGGCTTTTAAAATTATGAGTTATGAATGTTGAATTAGTCAACTCAACATTCATAACTCATAATTCAAAATTTCTAAAGTTTGTCTTTCAATTCGTCCCTGATCTCAAAGCGGGAGAACCTATATCCATAGAGGCCTATGTAGACATAGCAAATGATCGGGATGATAAATGCGATCTGGTAACTTACGTAGGAATAATTTAGTACGTTGAACGGAACAACTGCCCCGCCCACGATAAACATAATGAGTATTGCAGAACCGTCGATGGAAAATTTTCCTAATCCATTTACCCCGAGCGTAAAGAGCGATGGGAATAAAATAGAGTTGAAAAGTCCAACGCACACCACAAACCAAACAGAAATTTTTCCTACGGTAAAGATTGAAAGTAAAATCAGCAACACCGACATGGAAGCGCAGAATGCTACCGAATTGCGAATGCTGAAACGCAGCAATAAAATAGCGCCAATGAAACGCCCGATCATCGCAGCGCCCCAATAGTATTGGGTCAGGTCACGGGCAAAGGTTTCGATGTAGTTGGCCAATGCTACTTCTGCGCCAACATATGCAAAAATAGCAAACGCTCCCAAACGCAGCTGCGAGAAGTGCATGGCATGGCGTTTACGAAGAGAAGTGATTTTATTCAATGGCTCAATATTGCTGGTATCGATGTTAGGTATATTGGTAAAGAATAACACGACTGCAAACAACAACATTAAAATTCCCAGGTACAAATAAGGATAATGAACATAAGCCGCATCCATAAACAACAGGTCTTTCGGATCGAGCGATTTGCGCACTTCTGCGGGAAGATGCGTATGATAGTTTAATACTGAAGAGGCAAACAACGGTGCTACGAAAGTACCGAGTGAGTTGAAGGCTTGCACCAGCGTAAGGCGCGAGCCTGCATTTTTATTATTACCCAACAATACCACATAGAGATTAGCACCTACCTGTAGGATCGTGATACCCGCAGCCAAGACAAAGAGTGCTCCAAGAAAGTATTTGTAATTGCGAATATATACCGCGTAATAAAAAATAAAACAACCCAGACAAGCCAGCAGCCAACCCATGATGATCGCATTTTTATAGCCTACTTTTTTAATCAATCCTCCCGCACGTAGTGAAATGATCAGGTAAGCAGCAAAGAACGTAATGTTGATGAGTGTAGAAGGCGCATACGACAAATTAAAAATAATGCGTAAGTGTCCGATCAATTCAAAGTTCAGAACCGTTAACAATCCCCACATAAAAAAAAGCACCGCGAAGATGAATACTCTTTTTCTTATGTCTCGGTTAGCAATATTAATCTGAAAATCTGCCATTAATTGTATTAGGATCTCCCTAAAGGGACGCTATTTTAAGCCAGTTATTTTAAAATTACAAATTGTAAAGGATTTAAGTCAATATTAATATACCCACATCCTTCTTTTTGGTCTATATTCAGCTCTCCATTGCCGCCATAGCTATATTCTAATTTACTTTTAATACGTGACCCATTTGTGGATAGTTTCGCACAAATGGCAACTCTTTCATCCTTTTTAGGATTGTACAGCAAGATCATCTTCTCTTCGTAAATACGTTTTGACCAATAAATGATCTCTCGGATATGTTCAGATGACACAAAGTCACCACCATTGATCGAAATAAAATCGATTTCCATTTCTGCTTCTGAAAACAAAAACATCTTTTTGCGCAAAGCCGCGAGTGAAGAGATTTCTTTATACAAAAAACTTTCTTCCTTGTGCCAGCAAAGATCTTTCTCCTGGTGAAACATAGGTTCTCTCAACCATGCATCGTGCGGTCCATTGCCTTGCAAATACTGTTCAGTGCCATAGTACAAGCATGGAATTCCATAAAGAAAATAAACCAGCCCGATCATAGCGATCACTTGTTTTTCCTCCGCCTCAAAACCGATCCTGGCCTTATGCCCTTGCGCGATCTGATCGTGATTGTCGGCAAAGACGATCCAATCGGAAGTTTTCTTATTTCTCCTGGCAAGCATTTTTTTGTTGCTTCTGTAAAGCTGATATAGATCGCTCGCAGGTCTTTTTCCCTTTATTAATTCTTCCAATATAAAATGCAAAGGAAAATCGAAGGCTGCATCTAATCCTTCAAAATAACCTCGCTCCGTTTTTACCTGTTTAAAATAACGACTGATCAAGGAATAATTGCCCACCGCTTCTCCAAAGATCATAAACTGGTCTTTGCCCAGGTATTTTGCATATTCGCGGATCTTGTGACAAAACACTGCCACCGCTGAAGGCTCCAAGTGCTTTACAGTATCTAAGCGGAAACCATCTATCGCACATTCTTTGATCCAGAAGCTATAGATCTTGATCATTGCTTCCAATACTTTCCAGCCAACTGGTGAATTATCTGTGATCAGTTTTTTTAATTCAAAAATATCTCCCTCTTGTGTTTCAGGATAAGAATCCCAATGTTCGATCGCTCCTGCTTTTTTATAGTAATCCGGATTTCTTAATTCCTGTGGAAGCGGGTACTGATCGTCTTTCCAATGTCCGAACCGGTGGGAAGTACCATTATAGGAGATATATCCATTTTCATATTCCCAGGTGTTGGCCGTATGATTGATCACTACATCGAGTACTACGCGTAGTTCGAGCTCATGAGCTTTTTTTACTAATTCTTTTAATTCTTCTATTGTGCCAAAACGCGGATCTGTATTTAAAAAATTATTGATCGCATAACCGTGATAATCTTTTTCATAATTCTCAAAAACCGGGCTCAGCCAGATCGTGGTACAGCCTAAATTTTTAATATAGTTTAACTGCCCCTGAATTCCCTTAAATGTACCTCCTCTGCGCTTCATCAGGTCAGTCTGCTGGTATTCTGGTCTCAAGGCATCGGGAGCCTTCTGCGCAGCTTTCCCATCATGAAAACGGTCTACGATCAGAAAATAGATGATCTCTTCTTTCCACGGGCGATTGATATAGTTTTCGTTGGAAAAATTCTCTTTGGAGAGATTAATATCGGAAAGAGATTTTTGAGACACTGTTTAAGGTTTTCCAATCAATATACTAAAAAGTATCGAGTCCTGAGTCATGAGAGAAAAATTATCGGCTTTACTCAAGACTCAGGACTAAACTCAAGGCAGACTATGCCGGCACTTCCACATTGCCAAAAGAGAAACGATCTTTAAATGCAATCAGCTCTTGCTTCAGATCTGTTTGCGGAAGCGGAAAATATTTGGAAAGCTTCAGCAGCGGATTAATCTTCAGATCGTTCATTTCTAAGTGTTGGTTGATAAAAATGTATTCCATATCCGGATACAATTCTTTCAGCACATCGATCATGTCCAACACTTCAATATTTTTATCGGATAAATTGTAAACATCGGAAGGAGCTTTCGACAAGCGCAATTCCAGCAAGGCAGCAATTGTTTTGTCAATATGAATGAACGGACGAACCTGCTTACCCGAGCCATGGATCTGGATCCTGCCGTTGAAATGCGCATCAAACATAAAACGGTTGATCACACTATCAAAACGGATGCAAGTACTAGGACCATATACTTTCGCGCAGCGAAGAATATAGGTGTTCATTTTATTCATCAGTCTCGCTACGTGCGTTTCGCCTCTTAGTTTGGAAATGCTGTAATGATTGCTAGGATCAGCCGAAGCTGTTTCGTCTACTTCTTTTTTAGATTTTTCATACACACTGGCACAGCTCATGTAGATAAAACGAGATACTGATTTGGTCTCTTCCACTGCGTATACCAGTTCAGCAGTTCCCCAGTGATTTACTTGCTCGTATATATGGCTATCAATGTTGGAAAAAGGTTTGGAAACTTTTGCCGCTAGGTGATATACAACATCAATATCTTTTAAAACTTTTCTAAGCTTCCTGGAATCGAGCAATTCTCCAAATTCAAATCTTACTTTGCCATTGCTGATCTTATGACTTAGGCTAGTGAAAAAATTGTAGTTCTCCCGGCTTAGGTTGTCGTATACCACAATGGAAGAAACATCGTCTTTTTTGGAAAGTTCATAGACCAATTCTGCTCCGATATATCCTGCGCCGCCGGTGATTAGTATATTCATTCTTTTTTAAATTAGTTAAGATAAGTTATGAATGTTGAATTATGAGTTATGAATTAATTCAACATTCATAACTCATAACTTATAATTATTTTTGCACTAAATCTGTATTTAACCCACACTCTGTTTTCTTCAATCCAAACCATCTTCCTTCTCGCTCGTTCCATTCGAGGTCGAATTTGCGCGTACACGGTTCGCAACCGATACTAAGATAGCCTTTCTCTTCGAGCGGATGTTTTGGTAAATTATGTTCCTTCATGTAAAGGTGGATCATTTTATTGGTCCAATCGAGCATCGGGTGAAAGCGGATCACACCATGCGGCGCTTTTTCTTCCAGTTTAAAGGCTTTGCGCACCGCACTCTGATCGCCGCGTACGCCGTTGATCCAAATATCATTCTCAGCCAAGATCGGATCTAAAGGCTGCACTTTATTGAGGAAGCAGCAATAGTCGGGATCGGAAGTGAAAAGCAATCTGCCTTGTGAATCTTTTTGCATCATCTTTGGCACAAAGGGAGTCACTTCCTGGATATTCAGATTATATTGTTGGGCAAGTTGATCTTTGAAAGCCACGGTTTCCGGGAAATGGTAACCTGTATTGATAAAATAAACCGGGATAGAATTATCGATCTGGCTCAAGATATGTAGCAAGACAATGCTGTGCGATTGAAAAGAAGAAGTGGTAAACATTTTCTTCCCTTCTGCCTTATACTTCTCTATCTGTTTTTTGATATCGTCTACGTTCATAAGCGGGCGGGATTTGTATCTTTTATATAAATTCAAAAAAGATTTATTTAGTTCAAATCCTGATAGGCATGCAAAATAGTAGATTTTGGGTATTTTTAAAAACTTGACGGAAGTTTTAAATCTGTTGGTAATTAGAAAAGATACCAGCTGCCGGATGCCAGATCCCGGATAAAATTTTTGTATCTTATTTCCCCAACTAGCCTTTGTAACCGTTACAAACTAAATTATCGGGATCTTGCATCTGGCATTCATTGTATATTAGAAAGAGGTTAACCTTCGTCATAATGAACTTTTGACAACCTTCATCAGTTTTTAAAAAATAATTGTGTAATTTTAAGTTCTTATATTTCTTAATGAGAATAGCTGTATACAGAAAAGAACATTTCAACGCTGCTCACCGCCTGTTCAATCCCGAATGGAGCGATGAAACCAATAACAAAGTATTTGGGAAATGTAATAATCCTAATTTTCACGGACATAATTATGAGCTAATCGTTAAAGTAACCGGAGAGATCGACCCGGCTACAGGCTATGTCATCGACATGAAGCTGCTCAGTGATACGATCAAGGAACATGTATTGAAAAAATTTGACCATAAAAACCTGAATCTCGATGCGCAAGAATTCAAACATCTTAACCCAACGGCAGAAAACATTGCAGTGGTTATTTGGAATATTTTGAGAGAAAAAATTGATAAAAAACACGATTTAAAAATTACCTTATATGAAACAGAAAGAAACTTCGTTGAATACCCGGCATAAACATCCTGTAGACGAAATCGGCGAAGAACATGTTGGTACTTCTTTCGAAACTCCCCTTCGCGAAGATGCCTTTGACCTTGATGATACCACAAAAGTAGAGCTCATCAAAAAACATTTTCGCGAGATCATGTTTATACTGGGGCTCGACCTCACCGATGACAGCCTGAAAGGTACTCCGGAGCGTGTAGCCAAAATGTTTGTCAAAGAAGTTTTCAGCGGACTAAATCCTGAAAATAAACCCAAGGTCCGCCTGTTTGAAAATAAATACAAATACGACCAAATGCTGGTCGAAAAAAATATCACTTTCCATTCTTACTGTGAACATCACTTCGTACCAATCATAGGCAAAGCGCACGTTGCCTATATTTCTTCCGGCAAAGTGATCGGTCTTTCCAAATTGAACCGTATTGTACAATATTATGCTAAAAGACCACAAGTGCAGGAAAGAATGACCGTACAAATAGCCAACGAACTGAAAGAAGTTCTTCAAACCGAAGACATAGCCATAGTAATGGACGCCGCACACCTTTGCGTCTCTTCACGTGGCGTGAAAGATACATCCAGTACTACTGTTACTTCTCATTACTCCGGAAAATTCCTGGAAGAAAATACGAAGAACGAATTTCTGAAATACATTTCTCAGTAGTGAGTTATTAGTCCTGGTAGTGAACATTCTTTACCCAGGACTAATAACATAAAAACTCAATACTTTTTATGCATTTTCTAAAATGGTTACTGTTGCTTTTACCTTTTTGCGCCTGCAACAAGAAGATATTTTCCTCCCCTACTATTCAACAACTCGAAAAAGAGGAATACCTCACTAAACTACATGCCTGTCACGACGATTGCATTCTTATTGACGTACGTACTCCGCATGAATACAGGAAAGCCCATCTGGACAAAGCTATCAACATCAGTTATATTTTAGGCCGCTTCAATAAAAAAATAAAAAGACTCGACCACAGTAAAACTATTTTTCTCTATTGTCAAACTGCTCACCGCAGTCCGCTTGCCACTAAAAAACTCAAAAGAGCCGGATTTACGAAAATTTACGATCTCAAAGACGGATATCAAACGATTAAATAGTTTGGAATTACCCTCTTAAATATTATTTGAGATACCAGATGCCGGATGCCAGATACCGGATAAATGTGAGAGAAATTTAATGGCATTGTCTTTTAGCTTATTTGTAAAACAGAGTTGTTTTTATCTAAACTATCTGGTATCCGGCATCTGGTATCTGGTATCTTGTCAGATCCCCAATAAAATTATTCCGGCATCCGATATATGGTATCCAGCATCTCTTCTGAAATAATTTCTAAATCTTAATACTTTTTGTTTTCTCAAGATTAAATGTAAATTAACCTCTCAAATTTTTGATAACTCACTAGACAGAATATGAAAAAGGTACTACTACTTTTTATTTTAAGTATTATAGTTCAGAATTCTTTTGCCCAAAAACATAGCAAAGAAGCCAAAGCCTACGCACATCAAGGCCAAACTGCCTTTGACAACGGTGATTACAGGACTGCTTTAAACAGCTATCTTCTTGCTGAAAAGACACAACCGGGTGATCCTTATTTTGCTTATTCTGCCGGACTTTGCTATAGCAAATTAGGTTACTATGAAGAAGCTTTGCCGCTTTTGGAAACCGCAAAAAATTCAGGTAAAATAAAAGAATCCCAGCTCGATTATCTCCTGGGGCAATCGTACCATGCTGCTATGAAGTTTGACAAAGCAATTCAATGCTTTGAAAGCTATAAGCAAAAAGAAAAAGGAAAATCCGAAGAAATAAAAAAAGCAGATCAGGGAATTAAATATTGCAAAAATGCTATCGAGTTGGTGCGCAATCCTGTCAATGTAAAAATCACTAACATGGGTGATAAGATCAACTCTGAACATGCCGATTACAACCCCGTACTTCCGGTAGACGAGTCTATTATGATCTTCACCTCTCGCCGCGAAAATGATATCAATAAAGAAAAAGATCCAAGGGATAATAAATACTACGAGAACATCTACATCAACGTAAAATCTGTAAACGAATGGACGACTCCTACTCCGATCAGCAACGTGATCAATACACCACTCCATGATGCCTGCATCGGGATCTCTGCCGATGGAATGCAGCTCTATGTCTATAAATCAGACAACGGAGGCGATATTTATGTAAGCAATTTATTAGGCACTATTTGGGGTGAACCTAAAAGCCTTGGAGCAACTATTAACTCCCCTTATTGGGAACCTTGCATCAGCGTTTCTGCCGATGGCAAAACCATTTTCTTTGTAAGCAATAAACCAGGAGGAATTGGACAGAACGATATTTATATGGCTAGAAAACAAGCCAACGGCGAATGGGGAGCACCGATCCTTCTCAGCGATAAGATCAATACAAAAGAAAATGAATTTTCTCCGTTCATGCACCCCGATGGCCGTACCCTTTACTTTAGCAGTATGGGCTACAATTCCATGGGAGGCTACGATATTTTCTCCTGTACAATAAATCCTGAGACTGGAGAAGTACTTTCTGCCCCTATTAACGTGGGATACCCGATCAATACCACCGGCGACGATATCAACTTCGTGTGGTCTGCCGACAATAGAAGAGCTTATTTTTCTTCTGTACGCGAAGAAGGATATGGCGAGGAAGATATTTATATTTTAGAAAGAGAAAATACGGCTGATGCTTATCTATCAATTTTGAAAGGGAGAATTTTCAACTGCTCCAACAACGAGCCGATTGTTGCCTCCATCACCATCACCGATAATGAGACACATGAAATTATTGGCACTTATGGTTCCAACAGTATGACAGGAAAATATGTAGTAGTATTGCCAGGCGGTATGAGCTATAATCTTACTGCAGAAGCACCAGGTTTTGGTTACATCATCAAAAACATTAGCCTTCCTGCAGGAGCCAAATTCACTGAGCTGAACGACACCATTTGTCTTTCCAGCATCACACCGGGCACTATTCTGGCTTTGCGAACTGTACAATACGAAGGAGCAAGCATTATCCCTTCTTCTTTCCACGAATTGGATCATATCGTACAAATGCTGTATACCAATTCCACTTTAAAAATTTCTATCAACGTTTATACCGATCAAGACGGGGACGATGCAGCAGCGCTTAAGCTCACGGAAGAAAGAGCAAAAGCTGTAAAAGAATACATCGTTTCCAAAGGCATCGATAGCAAGCGCCTTTTCTACAAGGGCTTCGGCAAAGCGAAAGACAAGGGAACACAAATTGAAATACTTAAATAAAATTATGAATGTTGAGTTATGAATTATGAGTTAATACTCAATACTAATATGATTCATAACTCAACATTCATAACTCATAATTTATACTATGCTCGATAAATACGGAATAGCCAAGCGGATAGCCAAAGAAGTGAAAGATGGTTACTATGTAAACCTTGGAATCGGTATTCCTACTTTAGTAGCCAATTATATTCCGGAGCATTACAATATAGTCCTTCAGTCTGAAAATGGGTTGTTGGGCATGGGGCCTTTTCCTACAAAGGAAGAAGTAGATCCCGACTTGATCAATGCAGGTAAGCAGACGGTAACGATGATCAAAGGCGCTTCTATTTTTAGTTCTGCAGAAAGTTTTGCGATGATTAGAAGCGGTAAAATAGATCTTACCATTTTAGGAGCCATGGAAGTTTCGGAAGAAGGCGACATCGCCAACTGGAAAATCCCCGGCAAGATGGTGAAAGGCATGGGCGGTGCAATGGATCTAGTGGCTTCGGCCAAAAACATTATCGTGGCCATGCAGCATAAGAGTAAAGATGGCCAGTCAAAGCTTTTGAAAAAATGTACACTTCCTATCACTGGGTTGAAATGCATCAAGAAAATTGTAACCGATATGGCCGTGCTTGAATTAGTGCCGCAAGGAGGCTTCAAACTTCTTGAAAGAGCACCTGGTATTTCTGTTCAAGAAATCAAAGACTCTACGGAAGGAAAATTATTGGTGGAAGATGAAATTCCTGAAATGATATTATAAAAAATCCAATAAAGATCTTCTTTGTTTTAGATCGTTTGGAATTTAAGTCCAAATCTCAAAATTATTCATCTTCCTTGTTTTTTATTACATCAATATTACGTATATTTGTATGGAGAGTTTTCCTTAAAAAATGGAGTTGAATAAATCGGTAGTTTGTTTGATTGATGACGATGAAGTATATCAGTTTATATTCCGTCGTCAGGTAGAGATCAGCAACTTAGCCAGCCAGATCCTGATATTTCCCAATGGGCAGAAAGGGTTTGATTATTTGAAAAATGCACTCAAAGATCCTGGCTCTCTTCCCAAATATATTTTCCTGGACATCAATATGCCAATCATGGATGGATGGCAGTTCCTGGAAGAATTTTCAGCCATTAAAAATGAGCTTACCGAGGATATTCATATTTACCTTGTTACTTCTTCCATCGACGAACGCGATATCGAAAAGGCCAATAAGATCAGTGATGTGAAAGAATACCTGATCAAACCGATCAGCGAGCATAAAATCCTTCAAGTATTTGAGAAGCTAACTTGATTTTAATTTTCTAAAAATCAATAGATTAATAACATGTATAGATTTTTCAAAAAGGTTTTTGTTAATAAAATACATCTTTTATTCCTTAAATAATTTCTTTAAAAGCTAAAAAACACTAATTTTGCGGTTCTTTTGCTGGAAACAGTAAAAGGAACCGTTGATAGATCGTATGAAAAGTTTGAAGGAATTTGATATTGAAATTTTCAGGCTTACCGATGGAAAGCAATCATTTGACTACGACTTAGACGATAAGTTCTTTGCTGCGATAGAAGGCAGTATCCTGGAAAAGGGTAAGCTGAAAGCTACTGTTGTGTTGGATAGATCGGAAAGATTAATTCTGGCAGATTTTAAGATTAAAGGAATAGTAGAGCTTCTTTGCGACCGCAGTGTGGAGCCTTATGATTACGAGATCGACAGCGATGAAAATCTGGTCTTCAAGTTTGGAGATGAGTTTGAAGAACTTTCGGAAGATGTGATCATGATCCCGAGGGATCTGCAAAAACTGAATCTCGCACAGTACCTGTATGAATTCATCGGGCTTGCAATACCGATGAAAAGACTTCATCCTAAATTCCAGGAAGAAGATACAGAGGAGGAAGACGAGCAGGAAACAAGATTGATCTATCGCTCGGACGAAAACGAAGATAATAAAAGCGATGACAGCGAGACCATAGATCCACGCTGGAATGCACTTAAAGATTTAAAAAATAAATTAAAATAGTATACTACAATGGCACATCCTAAAAGTAGAATTTCGAAACAAAGGAGAAATAAGAGAAGAACTCACTACAAAGCTACTGCTTCCAATATTTCCATCTGCCCTACTACCGGCGAAGCACATTTACCTCATCGTGCCTACTGGTTTGAAGGCAAACTATATTTCAACGGTAAAGTACTTCTGGAAAAAGCACTAGCGGAGTAATTCTATGAAAATTGCATTGGATGCTATGGGGGGTGATTTTGCCCCCAAAGCCGTTATTGATGGTGCGATACTTGCCTCTAAATCTTTTTCCAAAGACATTCATATTGTCTTATTAGGAAAAGAAGATGTGATCAAAACACATCTGACAGAAGCTGGTGTTGCGCAAGATCTATTTACAATCTTCCATTGCGATGAAGTCATCGACATGGGCGAACACCCGACCAAGGCGATCTCCCAAAAACCTAATTCAAGCATTGTTACCGGCTTCGGACTTTTAAAAGCCGGTAAAGTAGATGCCTTTTGTAGCGCAGGAAATACGGGCGCTATGTTAGTCGGTTCTCTTTTCAGCATTAAAGCTATTGAAGGAGTGATTAGACCTTGTATTGCCGGTTTTATCCCAAAAGAGGCCGGTAAATTCGGAGTCCTGGTAGACGTAGGCGCCAACGCCGATTGTAAGCCGGATGTCCTTTCCCAATTCGCTACCCTTGGTTCACTTTATTCCCAGCACATCCTGGGTGTAGATAATCCGAAAGTAGCCCTTATGAACCTGGGAGAAGAAGAAACCAAAGGTACTCTTCTGACTCTTCCTGCCCATCAAATGCTTAAGCTCAATAAGAACATCAATTTCATCGGTAATGTGGAAGGATATGATGCCTTCAACAACAAAGCCGATGTGATCGTGACCGATGGATTTACCGGTAACGTAATTCTTAAAATGGGTGAGCAAATCTATAACCTGGCCAAATCCAGAAACGTAAACGATCCATTCTTCGATATGTTTAATTACGAAGCCGTGGGCGGAAGCCCGATCCTGGGCGTAAACGGAAATGTGATCATCGGCCATGGTGTATCCTCTCCTCTTGCAATCAAGAACATGATTGGCCAGGCAAAACAACTGGTAGATGCCGACATCACTCAAAAAATTAAGAACGCTTACAAGTAGTTGACTAATAAGCAAACACAGCAAACCATTTCAAAATTTTGTTCACACAAATTTTATTTTTTGGATTTGTTTGTAATTTGGCATCCGATTTCGGGTACAGGTATTAAGATCTTAAGCGTAATATTTTGATTCTTATCTGGTTCCGTAAGTATTAAAGTTAGAATAGAATTAAATGAGTAAAATCAGAGCTGCAATAACCGGGGTAGGTGGACATGTACCAGACTACATCCTTACTAACAAGGAACTCGAGAAATTAGTAGATACCTCCGACGAATGGATAATGACCAGGACCGGAATCAAAGAAAGACACATTCTCAAAGGCGAAAATAAAGGTACTTCCCATATGATGGAGATTGCCATCAAAGAACTCCTCGCCAAAACCAATACCAATCCTTTAGATGTTGACATGGTAGTATCCTGTACTACTACTCCTGACTTCGTATTTCCCGCTACAGGAAATCTTGTCTGCGATATGTGCGGGCTGAAAAATGCTTTCAGCTACGACCTAAACGCTGCTTGTTCCGGATTTCTATTCGGACTAGTTACGGGAAGTCAATTCATCGAAACCGGAAAATATAAAAAAGTAATTGTAGTAGGCGGCGATAAAATGTCTTCTATCATCAACTATAAAGACCGTACTACCTGTATTATCTTTGGTGATGGCGCTGCGGCTGTGATGCTGGAACCAGATACCAGTGGAAATGGCTTAAGAGACAGTATTCTTCGCACCGATGGATCAGGAGCTTTGTACCTTGGTCAGAAAGCAGGCGGAAGCCGCAGACCGGCTACGATTGAAACTGTGACTAATAACGAGCACTACGCTTACCAGGAAGGCGCTACGGTATTCAAACACGCGGTGTCTAACATGTCGCAAGTAGCCGTAGAAATTTTGGAGCGCAATGAACTAAGCGCTGATGACGTTGCATGGTTGGTACCGCATCAAGCAAACAAACGTATCATCGAAGCTACCGCAGAGCGTATGAAAATCGGTAGTGAAAAAGTATTGATGAACATTGAGCGCTACGGCAATACCACCAATGGTACGATTCCTCTTTTGCTTTGGGATTTTGAAAAGAAATTCAAAAAAGGAGATAACATTATCATGGCTGCTTTCGGTGGAGGCTTTACCTGGGGCTCTATTTACCTGAAATGGGCGTACGATCCTAAATAGTTAACTTTTAATAAGAAATTTTCAATTTATTTGTAAATTAGCCCGCTTCAATTCTGTTTAATAAAAGAATGAACGGGATAGCACCTTTTAAATAAACTTGTGATATAAGAATGATGAAACCGAAAGAAATCCAAGAATTACTTGACTTCATTGCAAGCTCAGGCCTGGCCGAAGTTAATATCGAAACGGAGCAATTTAAAATTAATGTTAAAAGAAACGCTACAGCAGCAACTGTATTGCCAGCAGCGCTTCCACAAGTTATTCAGCCTACTGTTCTTCCTACTTCTCAGGTAACTACTTCTACAAGTACTCCTGGTGCTACTGAAAAACCAGCCGAGACAAGCGGTAACAGCAAACAACTTACGATCAAATCTCCAATGATCGGTACGTTCTACCGTTCATCTAGCCCTGATAATCCTCCATTGGTAAATGTAGGCGATGAGATCAGCCCTGGAAAAGGACTTTGCATCATCGAAGCTATGAAACTATTCAACGAGATCGAATCTGAATACGAAGGTAAGATTGTAAAGATCCTGGTAGAAAATGCAACACCGGTAGAATTCGATCAGCCTCTGTTCATTATTGAGCAAAAATAAATTACTTGTAAAGTTGTGCAGGAATTATGAAGGGTAACTCCGATACAATTTTATTATAAGTTAATTATTCCACATTAATCTGAATTCGTTGTGTTTAAAAAAATACTTATAGCTAACAGGGGCGAGATCGCATTACGTGTGATCCGTGCTTGTAAAGAATTAGGAATTAAAACGGTTGCCGTTTATTCCTCTGCCGATAAAGATAGCCTTCACGTTCGTTTTGCCGACGAAGCTGTTTGTATAGGAGCTCCTCCAAGCGCTCAATCCTACTTGAGCATGCCAAACATTATCTCTGCTGCAGAGATCACCAATGCAGACGCTATTCACCCTGGTTATGGATTTCTTTCAGAAAATGCTTCTTTCTCTAAGATCTGTAAAGATTACGGTATCAAATTCATTGGTGCAAGCCCTGAAATGATCAACTCGATGGGTGATAAAGCTTCTGCTAAAGCTACCATGAAAAAAGCCGGAGTGCCTACCATCCCAGGTTCCGAAGGACTTCTTAGTTCGGTAGAAGAAGGTATCAAACTTGCCAACAAAGTAAAATATCCCGTAATCCTGAAAGCTACTGCCGGTGGTGGTGGCCGTGGAATGAGAATTGTAAAAAATGATTCTGAATTCCAAAAAGCATGGACTGATGCAAAGACAGAAGCAGGCGCAGCTTTCGGGAACGATGGTCTGTACCTTGAAAAATTTGTAGAAGAGCCAAGACACATCGAGATCCAGCTTTTGGGCGATGCAAAAGGCCGCGTGGTTCACCTTTCTGAACGTGACTGCTCTATCCAGAGAAGACACCAGAAACTTATCGAAGAAACTCCTTCGATGATCGTGAACGAACGATTAAGAAATAAAATGGGCGAGGCCGCTGTCAAAGGAGCTAAAGCTATTAAATACGAAGGTGTAGGAACTATCGAGTTCCTGGTTGATAAAAACGGCGATTTCTATTTCATGGAAATGAACACCAGGATCCAGGTAGAGCACCCGATCACTGAAGAAGTGACTGGAGTAGACCTGATCAAAGCACAGATCATGGCTGCTGCGGGTGAGCCTGTGGCTACCAAGAACCATTTCCCAATGAAACATGCGATCGAATGCCGTATCAACGCTGAAGATGCGAAAAATGGTTTCCGCCCTTCTCCTGGAAAAATTACTAACTTCCATATCCCCGGTGGTTACGGAGTGCGCGTAGATACACATTGCTATAATGGTTATACCATCCCTCCCAACTACGATTCTATGATCGCGAAAGTGATCGTGAGCGCTCCTACAAGAGACGAGGCCCTGGATAGAATGAAACGTGCCTTGCAAGAATTTGTGATCGAAGGAGTAAAAACAACTATTCCTTTCCACATTAAAATGATGGACGATCCGAACTTCCGTGCAGGTAAATTCACTACAAGCTACCTGGATTCGTACGATTTCTCAAAATTATAATAATATCGTCTTATCTGACGTTACATTTAAAACCTAAACGGTATATACGTTTAGGTTTTTTATTTATATCTTAAACCTGGCGTTTTGTAGTATTAATATCAAAACAATGCTTTCTAAAAAAGTAGTTTTTCTTGTTTTATCCTTATTGGCCTGCACATTATCTTCCATGGCTCAAAGCACAATGCCTACGCGGTTTGTAGAGCTTGGAGTAAGTACTAACTCTTACAAAGGAGATCTTAGCCACAGTTATTCCCAATGGGCAAACGGAATACATATTGGTATTTTATTTAATCGTAAAAAATTGCTCAATGGACATTTCAACCTGATGATTGGAAAAGCCACTGCACAAAATCCTAACTATTTTTTCGACGACGGTTCTGAACCTCAGCCCACGCCAAATAATTTCGCAAGGATCAAAATGTATTCGCTCAATTACGACCTGCATTTGAACCTCTATAAAAAACATGGTTTCATCGTTTACCTCTCCCAGGGAATAGGATTACTTCGTTTCGTACCCAAAGATGAATACAATAAAAATCTCCAGGATCAACTAGACACAAGGCCAATAGGAGAATCGTATTCGAACATTGCGATCATGCTTCCAACTGGCTTCGGCATGATGTATGTCTCCAAACCTGGCTTTGGCATTGGGCTCCAGGCTGGCTGGCTAAACACACAAACTGATTTTCTCGACAATGTTTCCAAATGGGGAAACCGCGATAAAAAAGATAATATCGCCTATTATAAAATGACGGTGTATATTCCTTTTAACATAAAAACCACTGCCACTTCTGTAAAATAAAGATACCTGATTCCAGATGTCAGATACTGGACGAACTCTGGCATCCGGAACCCATTCACTTAACGGACTCAAATGTATCAAATAATTCTAGCCTCTCAATCTCCGCGCCGACGACAGATACTCAAGGATGCAGGTATCAACTTCGAAAGCCGCTCCAAAGATACCAACGAAGATTTTTCTTCCGATCTTCCTAAGGAGGAGGTTCCTGTTTTTCTGGCTAAGAAAAAAGCGCAAGCATTTTTACCTGAATTAAAAAAAGAAGAGCTCCTGATCACCGCAGACACTGTAGTGATCATCAAAGGCGAGATCCTCAACAAACCAGCTGACCGCGCAGAAGCAATTCAAATGCTTCAGAAAATATCCGGAAGCATGCACGAAGTGGTAACCGGCGTTTGTCTTACTACTTTGGAAAAACAAATTTGCTTTTCTGATCTCACCAAAGTTTATTTTTTACCATTGGCGCAAGCTGATATTGAATATTACGTGGATACACACAAACCTTTCGACAAGGCCGGTTCATATGGGATACAGGAATATATCGGGTATATTGGAATTGAAAAAATTGAAGGATCATATTTCAATGTGATGGGATTGCCTATTCATAAAGTGATTCAGCAATTGAGAAAATTTTGAATTATGAGTTATGAATTATGAGTGAATTTCATTCATAATTCACAACTTAAATCGGGTTTAATTCAAAGAGATAACAGGAAAATTATTGCTGATACTGTTGTGAAACGCTAGTTCATAAACAGTCGGCTCCATGAATTTTACGAGCGGAAAGTCAGCGATCAATTCATACACTTCTTCTTCCGACTCAGCAATAAAAGTAACCCAAAGTTTTGATCGATCCAGAGAGAGACTATATGCTACAATAATTCCATCTCCCATCAACGTATCAATTTTCTGGCGCTGGAAAGGGATCAACGAAATAAAATCTTCGCTGTATGGATTGATAAGGTCTATGTCAGCTATAAAATGATTCATGCAAGATTATCTTGAACGTACTTCAAACCGGAATACTCCTCTTGTCTTCGGCGCTGGCTTAGCGCGGGAATCTTTCAGGTGAAACGATGTTTCCAACAATTGTTTTTTATAGAAATTATCTTCTGAAGGTGTAAGGTTAGCCCCTCCTATTTTTTTAGCGCTGATCACAGATCCTTCTTCGTCAATATAAAATTCAAACAGCACATAACCACTTTCACTGGTTGGGTCTACTTTATTCGGTTTTGTATCCCAATCCCATCCCGGAAGATCGAGAGAAGCTCCATTGCCACCCGGACCATCGCCGATGCCGCCGCCTGTACCGTTGCCTCTTCCACCTGGGAACATATTTCTTGAATCAGGATTTCCTTCCGGCTTTCCCTGGTCTCCCTTTACTTTTCCATTTCCATCCGATTCACTGTTTGGCTTGTTGGGAAAGGTATTTCGCGCTTCTACCACTTCTTTTTTAGGAGCCGCTTCTTTCTTTTCTTTTTGTTCTTTCTCCGCTTTTACTTCGTAGGGACTTTCATTTTCTGAAGTAACAACCTTCTCTTCATTTACGATTGCCTCGTCGGTTACTTCTTCCTGAATTTCTTCCTCAGGAGTTTGTTCGTTTTGCTGCTGATCATTGTTGGTCTGGATATCGCCGGTACCGAAGTCTTCTACGCCAAGATTGATCTCCATACTTCCACCTGCCAAACCGTTTCCTGAAATATCAGGATAAGGCGGGCGCCAGGCGATCACGAAAAAGAGTACGAGCAATAGTGCAGCGTGTACTCCCAGCGTCACGATCAACCCTATTGACTTGTTTTTATTTTCATCTTTTCTCTCAACCATATCGTTTCAAGATTAAATTTTGTTTATCAGGTTTAAATTTCAAAACCCAAAACATCTATTGGAATTTTCAATCCGGCTTTGTAGCGATCGATACTTTTGCTCCAAGTTTGTTGGCAATCGAAGCTACTTTTATCAAATATCTTACCGGTACTGTTTCATCAACGTTCAACACCACTACTTTAGTATCGGTTCCCATTTCCTGCTTAAGCTCTTCTTCAAGTGATTCGAGCGTGGTTTGGGTATCGTTAATATAATACTTTAAATCGGAAGTTATCGTAATCGAAAGGTTCATTTTTTGCAACATTCCTGTACCCGATTGTGGAAGTGTTACCGGCATACCGGAGGGCGTTACAAAATTGGAAGTGAGTAAAAAAAAGATCAGCAACAGAAAGATCAAATCTGTCATCGAAGCCAGGCTGAATTCGGTGCTTACTCTTGTTTTTCTTTGTAACTTCATTTAGGTTGCTGAAGCAATTCTATGAACTCGATCGAAGCATATTCCATTTGGTGTACGATCTTATCTACTTTTGTCACAAGGTAATTATAACCTACATAAGCAATGATGCCTACGATCAATCCGCCCACAGTAGTGATCATGGCTTCGTACATGCCTGTAGAAAGCAATTTAGGACTCACAGAGCCATCTTCCCGGGCAATGGCCATGAAGGCTTGCACCAATCCTAAAACGGTTCCAAAAAAGCCTAGCATTGGTCCGGCACCGGAAATGGTAGCCAGAATATTCAGATTTTTTTCAAGCTTATAGACTTCTACTTTCCCTACATTTTCAATGGATGCTTCAATGCTTGGAAGCGGCGTTCCGATTTTAGAGATCCCTTTTTCGATCATTTTTGAAAAGGGAGTATCAAATTGTTGGCATTGCTGGACGGCGCCGGAGATGTCGCCGTTGTAGACAAGATTTTTTATATTTTCTAAAAAACGTTCCGGATCTTTATCCGCTTTTTTCAGCGTAAGCATTCTTTCTACGATGATGTAAACAGCAATCAAAGAAAGCAAGCCGATGGGGATCATTACCCAGCCTCCTTTTATCATCAGCTCCAGCACCGATAGCGTCTTCTCCGCTTTTCCTGTGCCTGTGGAAGCTACAGTGGTAGTGGTGATCTGCAATAAGGGCTGAATGAACATGAAATTAAAAACGAAATTTGGTCAGGTTAGAAAGCCATCACCCAAACGGAATTACCGAAGTCTGTTCCCAGCTCGTTCTTTTTTCTAAGGGCGTCTTGTTTATTGTCAAAATCGTCGAAGGCTACTTTATAAAATCTGTTGTCGGGAGATGGCTCGATCACCGTTACATGTCCTCCACTGTTGGCGATTTTATTTCTGAATTTGTAGGCATTTTCTTTTTTCATAAAAGAACCGACGATTACAAAATAGCGACCGTGCTGGGCAGTGCTTACAGAGATATCCTCTTTTTTCTCAGAAGAAATATTGTTGTCGGAAAGTTCTTTTTGTTTGTCAAACAAAGTTTGTTTGCCAGGGTTTTCTTCTTTTTCAAATACTGTGTTACCACCAATTTCGGTGGAGACTTCTTCCTGCACATACGTGTTGGAATCCGTCATAGCTATAGTAGCCATAGAATCTGCGATTGCAGCGCTGTCGGAAACTGCTTCGGTATTTGTACTAGCCTGTTTGGTTTCTTCTTTATTGCTTCCAAACAATCCCAAACTTGCCAGACCATTGTTGCTGTTATTTTTAGTGTAAACGATCATAGCGCCTGCTCCTACCAAGAGCAGCAGAGGTACGATGATCAAAAACATTTTCAATCCGGAGCCTTTATTTTCTCCAGCTAATTGAGTAGGGATTTCTTTTTGAGCCTGTCCAGCAGTCGGTATTTGTTTTCTTACAACCGGTCTTACTGGTCTTTGTGGTGTACTCATGTCTCTTTGTGTTCTATCTATAGGTTTGAAAAATAGCTCTTGTAATCCGAAACTTTCTTCCAGGTAGTTTATTCTGGTGTCGGGCTCGAACTCCAGCCTGTTTTCAATATTGTAATACAGTTTGCCTATTTCCTGGAATACATAATTATTATTGCTGCGAAGTTGTTCGCGCACGGCCTGCACAAATTGCCTGATCTTCTCATATGCTTCTGCCAGCTCCAGTCCTTCTCTGCGAGCAATGGTAGTAGCCAGCAGTCCATCGTTTACTTTGAGCTGCTCGTTGAAAGCGATCCTTTTAGCAGGAGGCATGAAGCGGTGTGTGATCGGGTGGATCTCCACACTTTTCAACTCTGCAATGAACCCACCGAAATCCGGGATCACCACGCAGTTGTGTTCAAACAATAATTCCTGTATATAGTTTTCTATTTGCATTTAGAATGAATACGTTAAACCGACCAATACGTTGATCCCTTTTGAAGGATAATACAAGTATCGCTGATATTTCTGCGACAGGATATTGTTTACTTCTATAAATGCAGAGAAGGATTTTGAAAACAGATAGTCTATTTTAAAATTCAGGTCTGCGATTCCTTTCAGATTGATTTCCTGCCCGGAAAGGTAATTTTTACCCTTCAGACCACCAATATAGTAAAAATCAGCATTAAAATAGACTTTTTGATTCAAATTATACGTAGCCAATACCGATCCGGTAAAATTTGGTCTGTGCCAAGGAGAGGTAAGAGCAGGATTGCTGCCCATCGTATAGCTATAATAAGCCGTAGCCATTGCCAGTCTGAATTGGCGACTCATTTCATAGCCAAGCTCTCCACCGATGTTCAATACGTTAATATTATTTTTGTTATACAATACGGTAAACTTTGACGTATCGGTAAAACCGTTGTTAAAGAAATAAAGGTACTTATAATTGGCAGTAGAGAGTTTTACTTTGTAAGTCACTCCTCCCTTCAGGCCGCCTTTCAAACCTGCGTAGAAGTCGAAGGTTTTGTTAGTATGGAAAAGCGCTATATCCGAGCCTAGATAAGGATTTTCACGCGATAAGGTGCGCAGCGTATTTTTCTGCATTTCTCCGTCTATTCCCGCGAAGGCAATGGCTTTATTTTCTGCCAATTTATATTCTGCATTCAATCTTGGATAAAGGTGAAACTTAGGATAACCATTGATTGTATCGTTGGCATAAGCCAGGTTGATACCGCCGATCAAGCTGAAGGCATCGTTGACCTTGTATTGCAGTGCAGGTTTGGCGGTAAACAAAGTTCTGGATATAGAAGAAGAGTCGGAGCGTTTGGAAGAAGACAAAGACGCATCGAGCAAAATACTCTTATCGCTGTCGAGCCAATAATCGGATTTCAGGTTCCAAAGAAATTCATGTTCTCTGGCTCCGGTGTAAGTAGAGAAGTTGTAGTAATTCACATCCGTGTTGTAGTTCAACACATTTTGCTTATTCTTATTTTCAATTCCAGCCGAAACCACAAACGTGTTAAACACCTGTTTCAGGCTATCGCCGCTGGCATTGGGCTCGCGGACGTGGTCGTAGCCATAGAAGTTGTAGCGGTTGCGCTGGTAACCGGCATTGCCGCGGATGATCGTATTTTTACCAAAATATTTTCCATAGGCTTCCAACTGGTTTTCACTCAGTCCTGAATTTTTTACCGGGCCGTTTGCAGAAGAAAAATGTTTCGCATGTACTCCATAAGAATATTTTTCGCTACGCTTATTATTGAAAAAACCTTCGAAGTAAGGACTGGTATAATTTCCGAATCCGGCTTTCACATAGTTGCCATAAAGCTTAGTTAAATCCTGAGATTTAATGGTCACGATCTTCACTTTAGTATCCAACCGGGGCAAGAGCAGTTCTACCTCCTGCGGCTGGTAATCGAGTGGCTTTGCAGGTTGTACGGGTTGTACGTTGTTGATCTTTTCAAAATTCCGGTTGGCTTCGGGCAATTCGATCTTGGCGTTTTTTTCTATCCTCAATGTTCCTTTCAAGGCATCATCGTCCTGCGCTACTGCTGCGCTGGCAATAAATAGTAATGGGAGCAGGAATTTTAAATTTAGAATTTTGAATTTTGAATTCAAAAACATAGCTCGTGAAATGAAGTGAAAGATATTTTTCATATTCAATTCAACCTTTAAAATTGATAATTTAAAATTACTCATTATTACCTCCCTCCTTTCTCTGCGATGCGGCTTCTATCTCCGCCAACCTTGTTTGTGCTTGTGTTACGATCTCTTTGTTTTTAGAATTGGCGATAATAGATTTCAAAGTAGCTTTTGCCTGGAATTCTTCGTTTAGCGCCATCAGATTTTCCGAGATCAGCAGGAAGGATTTTCCTAACCAATATTCATCCGAACCAAAATTATTGTTGAGATAATAAAGACTCTCGATCGATTGTTTGTACTTCTTTTGCTTGTATTGAATTTCTGAGATATAATACTGCGCTTCCGCGGAAAGCCGTTCGTTGTTATAGTTGATCAGGTTGAGGAAATAGTCGGTTGCTTTTTCGTACTCGCCTTTTGCATAGGCAGCTTTCCCCAAATACATGCTAGCCTTGGACTCTGCGTTGATGTTGATGCCTCCGCTCTTCAACACTTCCTTGGCGTAATAGTCTGTAGAATCGTATTGCCCTAAAGCGTAATAGGTTTCCATCAGCCCAAGCATGGCATTGTTTTTCTCTTTTTTATTTTTGGAATTGGCGTCAAACAATAAATAATAATCTCGGGCAGCAGGATATTTCTGTGCTTTGAAATTTATATCGGCCATACGCTGCAGGGCTTTGGTTACATAGGCGCTTTTCTTTTCTTCGATCACAACCTGGTATTGTTGCGATGCTTTTTCATTGTCGCCAATTTGATAATAGGAATCGGCAAGATAGAAACGGGCATCCGGGGCATTCATACTTTGGGGGAAACGTGTAAGGTAACTTTCAAAAGCAGGAACCGCTTTTTTATATTTTTCTTCAAAATATAAATTCTTCGCCGATTCAAATCCTACATCGTCGAGCGCTGCACTTTCAGGATTTTTCTGCTTAAACTCATCGAGCTTTGCTGTAAACTCTTCGCTTCTGTCGAGCAGAGCATACGTTTCCTGTGCGCCGCGAAGAGCATCTTCATGGATTGGCTGGTTGTAATATTTATCGAGCAGCATATTATAATCTGCCAGCGCGAGCTCGTGTTTTTTCAGGTTGTTGTAGATGATCGCCCTTTTCAAAAGCGCATTAGCCTCGTATGGTTCGTTGTTGAGCTTGGTGCCAATAAGCTTGGAGAAGCCTAGGAGTGCCTGGTTCAGGTCGTTGTTGCGGAAATCGATTTGTGCTTTTTGATAGATCGCTCCTTCGTAGTAAAGTGAATTTGGATATTGACGAATAACGGTTTCAAAACTGTTCTTCGCCTCTGCCAATTGATCTTCGTATACTTGTACAACTCCTTTTTGGTAATAAGCATAATCTACATCCAGCGTGCCGTTCTTAATAGCCAGATCATAATACCTGATCGCTTCTTTGTATTTTTTATCAACGTAATAGAGGTCCGCGAGTCTCAACAAGGCATCGGTGTAAAACATTTTATCCGATGCTTTTTCCAGTTGTTTTACATATTCTTTAAAATGAATCAACGCTTTGTCGTACTTGCGTGTATTGTAGTAAGCATAGCCTATTCCATATCTTGATTTCAGGTGATAAATATTTTCATCGTCGCCTGTTTTTTCAAATACATGTGCATACGCGTTGATTGCTTCTTCGTATTCTTTGCTGATGGAATAAACTTCTGCTTTCCAGTAAGCAGCGGATATGTAAATATCACGGTCGTAATTGAACAGCATGGATTTGCTGAACATCGCCTTTGCATCGCTGTAAGCTCCGTTGTTGAAGAGTTCTGTACCTCTGTAAAAAGTTAATTTTTGGTAAGCTGCATTAATGCGCGTACTGCGTATCCTGAGTCCTTCGATGTAAGCGATCGCTTCTCCGTAGTTGTTGGTTTTCAGGAAAGCTTCGCTGAGCAATTCGTTGGCTTCCTCGTAATGACTGCTCGATGTGTAATTGCTTACAAAGTCCTTCAGCGGTGCAATTGCATCGTGATAGCGTTGAAGATCGTAATTTACTTTTCCGTAATAGAACAATGCTTCTTCTTTTGTCTTCTTACTGAAGTCAAGCTTACGTGCCTGATCGAAAGCAGTGAGGGCAAATTCTTTGGTGCCTGTTTTCAGATACGACAAGCCAAGATAAAAAGCAGACGACTGGCCTAAGGTATCCGTATTGGAAGCGATGTTTTTGAAAGTATTCACCGCATCTTCGTATTTATCATTTTTATATTGTGAAAAACCGATGCGGTATTGAATTTCTCTTGTGGCTGTTCCTTTATCTTCCGTAAGATAACGGTTGAAATTTTCCAGCGCTTTTTTATAATCTTTTTTCAGATAATAAGCATCGGCCACCATTAGGCTGATCTCAGAGGTTACTTGCGTGGCAGGATTTGCCAAAGCACGTTCTCCATAGGCGATCACTTCATCGTAACGTCCCTGGCGGTAGTAGATATTGGTGATCATATGCGGCACAAGCGCTTTGTAATCTTCGTTCATCTCTGCTTTTGTCAGATCGCTGAGCGCTTCGGTGTAATTGCCGCTTTTTAATTCAGAATAACCTGCGTAATAACAAGCCGCGTAGGTATATTTATTATTGGTAACTTTTACTTCGTTAAAAGCAGGGGTAGCTTTTTCAAATTCTTTTTTTGTAAAGTAAGAATAACCAAGCTTGAATTTTGCTTCAATACGTTGGTGTTCGGAAAGATTTTTGGGATCTGTTTTTTCCAGGTATTCGATCGCCTTGTCGTACTTCTTGTTATTGTAGTACAAATTTCCAAGATCGTAATAGGCAACTGCTGTTTTGGAGTGATAAGGATATTTTCTGATAAAATTGTTGATCAGCTCTTCGCCGTCTGAATTAAAAAGCCCCAGCGCGCAATAAGCAATATAGTATTCTGCATCAACCGCCTTTAAGGAAGCGGGTTGCAGACGTATGTACTGAGTGAATTGCTCACGGGCCGCGCCGTATTTTTCTTTATCAAGAAGCTCGAGGCCTTTTCGATAAAGGTCATCGTCTGTTGTTTTCACCAGGGTATTTTGGGCAAACGCTCCTGAGATGAAAAAGCAGACCAATAGAATAGCCGTACTTATTCTTTTGTAATTCATCTTATTCAAAACCTGTTGTTTGTTTAACGCCACGTCTCATCGCAGTATTGTGGTTTCAATCAAAAATATAAAAAAAATAAGATGGAAAGGATGGAAGTTATGCACAAAAATTTAAACTAATAGTGGTGCCACGACTCAAAGTCATGGCACCACTAGAGTAATAAAGCTATAAGTTAATTATACCAGCGCTCTTTTTCTCGCCAGTACTTTTTCTACTGCTTCTACGATATTCTTGGCTTTCAATCCATATTTCTCCATCAGTTGATCCGGAGTACCAGATTCGCCGAAGGTATCTTTAGTGCCCACGAATTCCTGTGGAGCAGGGTATTTAGTAGCCAACACATGTGCAATGCTTTCGCCTAGTCCACCAAGAACGTTGTGCTCTTCGCAAGATACTGCGCAACCTGTTTTCTTCACGGAGGCAAGAATCGCTGCTTCGTCTAGCGGCTTAATAGTATGAATATTGATAATCTCTGCATCGATGCCTTTTTCTGCCAGCATCTCTCCTGCCAGGATTGATTCCCATACCAGGTGACCTGTAGCAAAAATGGAAACATCTTTTCCTTCGTTTACCATCCATGCTTTACCGATCTCAAATTTCTGATCAGCTGCGGTAAAATTAGGAACTACCGGGCGGCCAAAACGAAGGTATACCGGACCTACATAATCCGCGATTGCCAATGTAGCGGCTTTCGTTTGGTTGAAATCGCAAGGGTTGATCACTACCATGCCTGGAAGCATTTTCATCATTCCAAGGTCTTCAAGGATCTGGTGCGTAGCGCCGTCCTCTCCCAGCGTAAGTCCTGCGTGCGAAGCGCAGATCTTTACATTTTTACCGGAGTATGCTACCGATTGACGGATCTGGTCGTACACACGGCCCGTAGAGAAATTGGCGAAGGTACCTGTGAATGGAATTTTTCCACCCACGGTCAATCCTGCAGCGATGCTGATCATGTTTGCTTCTGCAATTCCTACCTGAACAAACCGCTCAGGAAAATCTTTGATGAATGCATCCATTTTCAAAGACCCAACAAGGTCAGCGCAAAGCGCTACTACATTCGGATTTTTCTTCCCCAGCTCATGGAGTCCGGCACCGAATCCGGAACGTGTATCAAAACTTTCAGTGAAGGTATATTTTTTCATGTTTTTTCAGTTTTCAATATTGAGTCTTTTCAGGTCAATATTATTTGTTTTTTACTCAAGACTATAATCTCAGGACTCACTACTAATAGTCGCCAAGTGTTTCTGGTAGTTGTGCCAGCGCTTTCTGAAGCTGCTCATCGTTTGGCGCAGTACCGTGCCATTTGTGCGTATGCATCATAAAGTCTACGCCTTGTCCCATTTCTGTTTTCATCATAATGGCTTTAGGCTTGCCGTTTCCACGGGCTCCTTTTGCTTTCAGCAAAGTAGCTTCAAGTTCTTCGTAGTTGTTGCCATCACAGCTATATACTTCCCAACCGAATGCTTCGTATTTTTTTCCAAGATCCAGCAGATCCAATACTTTCTTAGTTGGTCCGTCGATCTGCTGACCATTGTAGTCAACGATTGCGATCAGGTTGTCCAGTTTGTGGAACGGAGCAAACATTGCTGCTTCCCATACTTGGCCTTCCTGTTGCTCACCGTCTCCCATAAGTACATAGACAGTAGTGTCTTTTTCATTATTCAGGTTTTTTGCAATAGCAGTACCACAGGCTACAGATAAGCCTTGTCCAAGCGAACCGGAAGCCATTCTGATTCCTTCCAGATGTTCGTGCGGAGTTGGATGGCCTTGCAGTCTTGAGTTGATCTTACGGTGTGTAGACAATTCTTTCACCGGGAAATAACCGGAATGTGCCAAAACGGAGTACCACACAGCGGAAATGTGTCCATTGGAAAGATAAAAGATATCTTCACCGAGTCCATCCATTTTAAAATTCTTATCATGCTTCATCAGTTTGAAGTAAAGAAGTACGAAAAGATCGGTACAGCCTAAAGCTCCACCTGGGTGGCCGCCTTTTGCGCCGTGAACCATCCTCACGATATCCCTTCTTACCTGGGACGCAATTTTCTTGAGTTCTGTGTAATCTGCCATTTTTGTGTATTTATTATTTAGTTATATAGGTTACTTGATTTAAGTCCAAGCTTTTGCTGTTGTTCACAGCATCGAATTTATTTTTTCTTCTTCTTGTCTTTTTTCTTTTTGTCTTTCTTCTCCTTTTTCGGTTTTGCCATTTTTGCCATTGGCTTCACGCTTGTCTTTTTCACCACTTTCTTTGGAGCTGCTTTTTTAGCTATCGGCTTTTTCGCAGTCTTCTTTGCGGTAGCTTTTTTAGGCGCTGCTTTTTTTACGGCGGGCTTTTTAGCGGCGGCTTTTTTCGCAGGAGATTTCTTTGCGGCAGCCTTAGGAGCGGCCTTCTTTGCCGTAGTTTTCTTAGGCGCTGCTTTTTTGGTTGCAGGCTTTTTCGCAGCGGCTTTTTTCACAGTTGTTTTAGTAACTGCTTTCTTTGCCGAAGCTTTTTTCGCAGGAGATTTCTTTGGTGATTTTTTTGCAGCGGGAGCTGTTGTTTTTTCTTCAGAAGATCCTGTAGATTTCTCCTCTTTTACTTCCTCGTAAGGTACATCCTCTGCTTTAGAGTCTGTATGAAGAATTTGATCTGCATGATTTTCTTTGTCTATCTTGGTGATAATGTCAGTAATGATCCCAGTCTCATCAATAATAAAGGTAGTACGGGCGGTACCCATGTAAGTATTGCCGTACATATTTTTTTCTACCCAAACGCCGTAAAGCTCGTTGATGCTTTTATCTGTATCTGCAATAAGTGAGAAAGGCAGGTTATATTTTTCTCTGAATTTGTGGTGCGATTCTTCATCGTCTGTGCTGATTCCGATGACCTCGTATCCCTGGCTCATCAGGCGATGGTAGTTATCGCGCAGGTTGCAGGATTGTACGGTACAGCCCTCGGTAAAGTCGCCTGGATAAAAATACAATACGACTTTTTTTCCTAAAAAATTTTCAAGATTAACCTCATTTCCGTCCTGATCTTTACCCTGGAAGACAGGAGCTTTGTCGCCGATGTTCAGTTTCATAAAATAAGTAGTTTGTTACTATGGTAATTAGTTTATATTTAAAGTTAAAAATTGCTACTAATTAGTTCAAAGTTTAAAGTTTAAGGTTTAAAGATTTTATATGTGAATTAATGAATAGAACTTTAAACATTAAGCTTTCAACTCTTATAAATTCTTTTCTACTCTTCGTACATTTCCCGCTTTATCTGTTACTTCCAGTACAAATTTACCCTTGAGAGGTTTTGTTTTGTCCAGGCTTTCCGACCAGAGGGTTTTGTTTTTATGTTCGTAATTCATCAGGATCCACTTCCCGTCGAGCGTAGCGCGGAAACTGTCGATGCCTGATCCGGCATCAAATATAGTATATTTTATACTTTTTGGAGTATGAGAAACGTATTTTACCACTGGGCTGACGGTATCTCTTACCAAAACGAATTTACCCAAATATTTGGTTTGAGCAAGTAAATTATCGTCTCCCTGCACTGTTTCTTCGTATTTTCGCCCATTTAGCGCCAGGTAACTATTGGAATAAAGCTTTTCGCCGTTTTCAGGAAGATAGGCAATATCCATCATTCCAAACACTGGTACAGAAGGATCGTGCAACTCCAGGCATGGACGGCCGGTAGGGTCTTTCAAGCATTTCATCTGCAGGTACAACGTGTCTATCAGGGAAGTATCTGAAAAACGAACGGTGAAATTGTCCATTTTTACTTCCTGCCTGGTATAAGAAGGGATCATTGAAACAAAATCAAATTCCTTCACATAACGGCCGATCGCCACCGAATCGGGAAGTCCTTTTCTAAGATCATACAAGTAGACCGGATAACCGTTGACTGTGTACGCACTTGGTACATCGAGCACTTTCCCTTTGAAATAAAAAGCCGCTACCGTGTCCTTTGCCCGGTCGCTTCTTAGTTTTAAAATATTTTCATAAACTCTGTATCCGTCTTTCCCCAATACATCAGTAACCACCTGGGCATGGTTATTTTCTTTTCCTTGTATTGTAAAAGTCAACGTAGAACTATTGCTGTAAGCATCGTAGATCGTGACTTCTATCTTGTAGGTCTGTCCGGGTTCTATAAAGATCCTTCCATTGTGGGAGGATTTTTTGTAGGAAGCAAGCCTATTGCCATCGGCCACATAGCATCGCTGGAAGCGCTGATTCTTATGAACGAGTGTTTCATAATCGATATGTGCGTTGATCTTTTTTCCATCGTCGAAGGAGAAGGTGTTGATGTTGTGAAAAAATGTTTCCTGTCCGTTTACTTTCACTTCCAGGCAAGAGATCCCGTATTGGTTATAGGTTTCGTTCATCCGGTCGTGTGCTTTGATCTCTACTCCTATATCGCCATAGGCATTGATCGGTTTGGTGAGCACATAGTTTTTACCTGTTTTCATTGGGCGGTATTCTTTTCTGCCGAATTCATTTTCTACCCTTGCATCAATGCCAAAACCCCGGAGTGCTACAAAATCAAATTCGGGAGGAATATTGTCTTTGATCTCTTTGAAGCCAAACAAGAGCGGGTTCCATACACGTTCCTGCGAGTCTCTTATTTCGTAGTGTAGGTGCGGGCCTCCGGAACTTCCGGTATTTCCCGAACGGGCAATGATCTGTCCTTTTTTTACAGGCAGTTCATTTTCTTTTAAAGGAAGATCGATGTCAAATGATTCCAGGTCGTATTGTTTATGGATGACCCAATTGGCAATGGTGTCATTGAATTTGTCGAGGTGAGCATATACAGTGGTGAGCCCGTTGGGATGGGTGATGTATAAAACTTTACCGTATCCGTAAGTAGAAATTTTGATCCGCGAAACATAGCCATCGGCCGAGCAGTAGACGGGAAGACCAATCTTAAAATCTGTCTTGATATCAATTCCTGCATGAAAGTGATTGCTGCGAAGCTCGCCCATACTGCCGGTCAGATGGTTGATTTGCCCGGGTTTAATGGGAAACATGAAATATCCCTTGTCTACTACCTCCTGATTCTGCGCGTATGTGTAAAATAGTGTGGTGAAATAAAATAGTATTATGCTTAAAAACCTCATGCTAATTTCTTTGTAATTGCGCGAATATAACCATTTCAAAGAAAAAAGAGTTTAAAAAACAAAGGACAATTTTGCAAACTTATAAAAACAAGATGGGTGGCAAGGCTCTTAAAAATGGATCGTCAAAATAAACAAAAAAGCGATCGCAAAAACGATCGCTTTCCATTCCGATAACAACAGTTGTTTTTTAGAAATTGATGCCCACAAGGAATCTGGTAGAATTGATCGCATTAAACGACCAGCCCTTGTAATTTGTATAAGTATTCTTATAGTTATATGGGTAAGACGCACTATAGGTACTATGAGTAATTGTATAATTGAGACTTCCTAAACACTCAATGCCTAGTACAAGTCTTTTATAATTATATCGAACACCGGTAAGCGGTTGCAAACTTATTGTCTGGCTTTCCTGTCCCTGTGTTACATACTCATTATGATTTTTTGATTTTGAATAACGGTAGGAAAGATCTGCTCCGCCATACCAATAAAATTGTTTGAATAACATCACATTTTTCTGGATCCCTATAGCAGGCATTATAAAATAAGTATTTGTGCTTTGCACATTATTGGAATCGTTGGAAGAAGCATTATTATGGTTAAAGCCGCCAAAGAGCTGGGCGCGCAATGAAATGGTCTTGACATTTCTCCGGTACAATAATCCTGCTCCTCCGCTACTATTGGGAATGATCGAACTTGCATCGATAAGCAATTCATTTTTCCTGATCGCTTTGCTGGAATCTGAAGATGTATACTGGGCATTGATGGTTCCTATGCTTGCATAGCCAAGCAGGAAGAAAAAAAACATTTTTTTCATAATTAGTTGATTTAAAATAAATGGTTAAAAGAATAAAATTAATGTTCAACGCAAAATAATATTGAACTCACATGCTCCATACAAATCCTAAGCCACAAATTATTTTTCCTAAACTATTCCTACCAAAATAAATTTCAAAAAGTAATCCCTACTAAAATCTTAGTGAAAGAAAGCATATTAAATCCTGCCGAATTTTGCTGAGTATCGGAGGTAAACATGTTATAGGGTGCAGATGAATTGCTATGCACTTGTTCCAGTTGATATTTCAAACTGCCTCCGCACTCTGCTCCTACTACCAACTTTTTATAATTATACCTGATCCCCACCAAAGGCGCCAGGGACGTGGTATTGTAGGTGGTAATTTTTTCTGTATACCCGCTAGTAGTGTTGTTTTTTTGATAACTGTAAATCACATCCGCTCCATAATACAGATATAAATATTTGGCAACAGGAATATTTTTTTGAATTCCAACAGACGGAGATATAGTATATGAATCTGAATATTTGGAAGAAGAAGTATGGTTGTGGCTGTAGCTGCCATACAATTGCGCGCGAAGCGAAAAGCCTTTGAAATTCCTCCTGTACATCATCGCCAGTGCCGATGGACTGATCGATGGAATGAACTTAGCAATATTAAAAAGAAATTCATTTTTCCTGATCAGGCGGGTGGAATCCGGGGTGGAATATTGGGCATTGGTGGCTCCTGTTGTTGCACAAACAAGAAGCAAACAAAAAAACATTTTTTTCATACGAAGTGAATTAGAATAAATGATTTAGCTAAAATAATTATTTCTGTTTTCCCTTCTATTTAATATGTTCGTTCTAAATTTTTTCTGAAAGCTCCAGCCAGCGCATAGACTTTTCCTCCGAAGCATGATTCAGCTTTTCTATTTCCGCCGACCATTCTGCAAGCTCCTGGTAACTGCCTTTACCGGAGTTGAGCTTTTCTACCAGCACAGCTTTTTTCTGCTCCATTTGCTGAATATCTTTTTCAAGTTCTTCGTATTCTTTCTTTTCTTTGAAAGAAAGTTTTTTGGAAGAAGAAACTTGTTCTGTTTTCGGGCTTTCTTTTTTCTCTTCCTGGAACGTAGTATTGGTCACCGAAGGACGGGCATTGCCGGTCTTTGCTTCTTCCTCTTGTTCCTCGCGATAGTCGGTATAGTTTCCATTGAAAATGCGTACATATCCGTTGCCTTCAAACACGAATAGCTGCTCCACTAGACGATCCATGAAATAACGGTCGTGTGATACAATTATTAGACATCCGCCAAAATTCATCAGGAAATCTTCCAGTACGTTTAGTGTGGCAAGATCAAAATCGTTGGTAGGCTCGTCGAGAATGAGGAAGTTTGGATTTTTGATCAGGATACGCATCAGGTGCAAACGCTTACGCTCGCCACCACTCAGCTTGGACACTGGTGTATATTGCAGCGCCGGTGGGAACAGGAAATATTCCAGGAATTTAGAAACCCCCATCGTAGTGCCATCGCCAAGTGTGATGTACTCGGCAATTTCTTTTACTACTTCGATCACACGCATGTCTTCTTTCAGCACGAGTCCTTGCTGGGAGAAATAGCCAAACAAAGTTGTTTCACCTTTGTCAATCTTTCCTTTATCCGGGGCTAGTTGGCCGGTGAGCATGTTCAGGAGCGTGGATTTTCCCATTCCATTTTTTCCTACAATACCAATCCGGTCTTTTTTCTTGAAGATGTATGAGAAATCGTCAACAATTTTTTTATCGCCAAAATTTTTAGAAATATGTTCTACTTCTATCACCTTATTCCCCTGGCGGGTTTGCTTGATATTGAGTTCTAGTTTTTTTACTTCTTCCTTTCCTGCAGCTTTTTCTTTCAGGTCATCAAAAGCATCGATGCGGTATTTGGCTTTGGTACCCCTGGCTTTTGGCTGACGGCGCATCCATTCAAGCTCTTTCTTCATCAGGTTCCTGGCCTTGTCGGTAGAGGCCTGATGTTGTTGCTCGCGCTCTGCTTTTCGCTCTAAGAAATAACTGTATGTGCCTTTGTATTTAAATACTTCTCCCCTATCGAGCTCTACGATTTCGTTGCATACTTTATCAAGAAAATAACGGTCGTGTGTGACCATCAGGATCGTGGTATTTTGTGTGGAGAGAAATCCTTCGAGCCATTCAATTGTGTCGAGATCAAGGTGGTTGGTAGGCTCATCCATGATGAGAAGATCCGGGAGATCAATCAGGACGCGGGCCATGGCCACTCTTTTTTTCTGTCCGCCGGAAAGTGTATCTACATTTTGTTCCTGGTTTTGGATCCCCATATAGCTTACGATCTGTTTCACACGCTGGTCATAATCCCATGCATTGAGCGCTTCCATCCGTTCCATAGCTTTTTGAAAAGCCGTTTCATTTTCCGGGTTTTCCAGCGCTGCTTCGTAGGCATGAATAGCTTTGACCACTTCACTGTTGGGATTAAAAAGCGCTTCCGAAACTTTTTGTCCAGGCACAAATTCAGGATCCTGGTCCAGGTATCCTACGGTGATGTCTTTGCTTACTGCTACTTGTCCGCCGTCGGAAGGAATTTTACCTGCAAGAATTTTGAGCAGGGTAGATTTTCCTGTACCGTTTACTCCTACCAACGCCACTTTCTGCCCACGCGAAATGCCGATGTTTATATTTTGGAACAGCCATTTTTCATTATAAGATTTGGAGATGCCTTCGGCAGAAAGGTAATTCATATTTTCTGTTTTTTTACAAAGGTAGTTAGAAATTATGAGTTATGAATGTTGAGTTATGAATTTGTCCGACAAGTATAGAGATGCCAGATACCAGATCCCGGATGATAAATAGTAAATAGATAAAAGGCTTCAATAATCCAGTGGACAATTGTTTGTAGAGGCTGGCAATCTTGTAAAAACTACTACTATTACTATGAGTTTCACCCTTATCTGGAATCTTGCATCTGGTATCCGGCATTCAATCATTCAAAATTCATAACTCATAATTCATAATTTTATTAACTTCGGGCATTCAAAAATTAGTTATGTCTAAAAAAGTACTGGTAATCGGCAGTGGTTTTGCTGGAATTGCTTCGGCGGCTTTGCTGGCGAAAAAAGGATACGATGTCACCGTTCTGGAAAAGAACAGCAGCCTCGGAGGCCGCGCAAGGCAAATGGTAAAGGATGGATATTATTTCGATATGGGCCCAAGCTGGTATTGGATGCCGGAAATATTTGATGATTTCTTCAAACACTTTGGGAAAAAAGCCACCGACTTCTATGAACTCGAACGCCTCGATCCTTCTTACCGCGTCTACTTCGGACAAGACGATTTTGTAGATATTCCTGCATCATTAGACGGCGTCTACCAACTTTTCGAAAGGATTGAAAAAGGCAGCAGCGAAGGATTGAATAAATTCCTGGAAGAAGCTAAATATAAATACGAGATCGGCATGGGTGAGTTTGTGCATAAGCCAAGCCTTTCCATCATGGAGTTTGTCGATCTTCGCATCTTTAAGTCGCTGTTCAAAATGCAGCTTTTGACCTCGATCACCAACCATATCAAGCAATTTACTTCCAATAAAAAATTACTTTCCTTACTTGAATTTCCCGTGCTGTTCCTTGGCGCGAAACCACAGGACACACCTGCTTTGTACAGCATGATGAATTATTCCGACATCGTGCTTGGCACCTGGTATCCGCATGGCGGAATGTATTCGGTGGTGAAAGCGATGGTGAAGGTAGCAGAAGACCAAGGCGTGAAATTTCGTGTAAACGAAAATGTAGAAAAGATCAACGTTAAAAACGGCCGCGCTTATTCCGTAACTTCCAACGGCAAAGAAATCCAGGCAGACGTCGTAGTGGCTGCGGCCGACTATGCGCACGTAGACCAACACCTGCTTTCGCCGGAGCATAGACGCTACTCTGCCAAATATTGGGACACCCGCAAGCTAGCTCCTTCCTGTCTTCTTTATTATATCGGACTGGATAAGAAGCTTAACAATATTCTTCACCACACATTATTCTTCGACGCAGACTTTAACCAACATGCGGCTGAGATCTACGACCACCCACAGTGGCCGAGCGATCCGCTGTTGTATACTTCTTGTCCTTCGCAGAACGATCCAACGCTGGCGCCTCCTGGCAAGGATATCCTTTTTGTACTGATCCCAGTAGCGGTAGATCTGAAAGATACACCAGAGATCCGCGAGAAGTATTTAGCCATGGCTTTGGAGCGTGTAGAAAAAAGACTAGGCCAGTCGATCCGCCCGCATATTGTGGTGAAAGAAAGTTATGCATATTCTGATTTTGTAAAAGATTATAACTCGCTGAAAGGAAATGCTTACGGACTAGCCAACACTATTATGCAAACTGCTTTCCTGAAGCCTTCGATGAAAAGCAAGAAAGTAAAAAATCTATACTACACCGGCCAGCTCACCGTACCAGGCCCGGGAGTACCGCCTTGCCTTATCTCGGGAGAAGTAGTGGCCAATCTGGTGGAGAAGGAGAATGGAGTGTAATCTTAATTTTAAATTATGAATTTAAATTTTAAATTATTACCTGGAGTTTTTTGCGAAGCGATAAAAATAATTTAAAATTCAAAATTTAAAATTTAAAATTATCTATCTTGCAGGTCGAGAAAATTTATTCAGTCAAATGAAACAATTATACGACGACGTAACCTTCAAATGCAGTAAGCTGATCACCAATTGTTATAGTACCTCTTTTTCACTTGGGACTTATTTTCTTGGAAAAGAATTCAGAATGCCTGTATACGCCATCTATGGCTTCGTACGCTTTGCCGATGAGATCGTCGATACCTTTCACGAATACAATAAACTCGAGCTACTCGACCGCTTTACAGCAGACACCTACCGCGCACTGGACGAAAAGATCAGCCTCAACCCGGTACTTAACAGTTTCCAACTCACTATCAATAAATACAAGGTAGACCGCAAGCTGATCGATACGTTTTTGAAAAGCATGCGAATGGATCTTGACAAAAAAAATTATAGCCAGGAAGGTTATGAAGAATACATCCTGGGCTCAGCAGAAGTGATCGGCTTGATGTGTTTGAAAATATTTGTACGCGGTGATGAGAAAGTCTACCAGGAACTAAAACACGATGCTATGAAGCTCGGCTCCGCTTTCCAGAAGATCAACTTCCTGCGCGATCTCAAAGCCGACTACCAGATAATGGGACGTACTTATTTTCCAGGATTGGAGATCTCCAGATTTGACGAGACGAGTAAAAAGGAAATTGAAAAAGATATTCAAAAAGATTTCGATGCTGGCTTAAGAGGCATTCGCCAATTGCCGAAAGAGAGCCGCTTCGGCGTGTATATTTCCTATACCTATTATCTTTCACTTTTCAGAAAAGTAAAACGTACTCCTGCCTCAGTGATCCTGAACCAAAGGATCCGGATTTCGGATGGAAAAAAATACCTTCTCTTTGGCTGGTGTTTGCTACGTCATAAGCTGAACTTAATTTAATATCGATGGCAGTCTATAATAGATACCAGATGTCGGATACCAGATGCCGGATAATGTTGGTTGTTAATTTCATCTCGCATCCGGCATCTCGCGTCCGGTATCTTTCAACAATTTTCCTGATCTTTTGCACCGCTTTATCAGCATTCAGCCAGCAAGCTGTGACAATCGAAGAAGCAAGAAAGATCTATGCAGAATCGATGGATGATAAGGCTACTTGCGAAGCGGCCTATCTTCGTTTTGCTTCGGTGAAAAACAGTGGCAATCCCTTGCTTACCGGCTACAAAGGAGCGATCACGGTAGCGATGTCCAAACATGAAAAGACCACGAAAGCAAAAATTTCTTTTTTCAACGACGGAAAAAAACTAATTGAAAGCGCAGTACTGGAAGACAATTTGAATGCGGAGCTGAGATTTATTCGTTTTACCATACAAACCAATGTACCTGCGGCGTTGAAGTACAATAAGAATATTGAAGCTGATAAAAAATTTATCATTGATCATTTCTCAACCATTAAAAACGCAGACATTCGGTCGAGGATTAAAAAATATATGCTGCAATCTAAGAACGTAACTGCCGAAGAAAAACAAAAGATCAATGCGCTTTGACAGCCAATTCATAAAAGAGAAATTGAAGAGTTATGAATTTTCTATATTCATCATTCTTTTATTTCACGTAAGTGGTCTTATAGGCCTTCAAACTTCCAGCCGCGACTGGTTCCTGGCGCTTACACCGCTGAACCTACTCGTGTCTTTTATCGCCATGTTCCGCCACGAAAATTATCGCAACCTTACCCTCCTATCGTTTACAATGCTTATTTTTCTGTTGGGTTTTCTGGTGGAAGTTGCGGGCGTCAATACTGGCTTGGTATTCGGAGCATATCGGTATGGACCGGTATTGGGATTGAAATTCTTTAATACTCCCCTGATGATTGGTGTCAACTGGTTTGTAATGGTTTTCTGCATTGGCGTGGTGGTAGAAAAAACAAAATTTCCAACTGTGGTGAAAGCCCTGCTGGGCGCCGGCATTATGGTGGTGAGCGATTATATCATCGAGCCTGTAGCCATTGCTTATGACTTCTGGACCTGGAGTGATGCCGTTGTACCATTTCAGAATTATGCCGCCTGGTATTTGTTTTCCTTTTTGTTCTTGTTGATCTTCTATCGGTTCGATATCGAAAAAAATAATAAAGTAGCACCCTGGCTATTATGCACCCAGATTGTTTTCTTTCTAACATTAAATTTATTACTTTAGTAGAATCATTCTGACACAGTTATGCAGTACGTGGTTTATATCTCTTCCTTTCTGATTGCCTTTGTATTAATGGAATTTGCCGCCTGGTTTGCTCATAAATACATCATGCATGGCTCGTTCTGGTTTTTACACAAAGATCACCACGATGAAGGATATAAAATATTTCAGAAAAACGACAGCTTTGCGCTTTTCTTTGCTATTCCCAGCTGGCTGTGTATCATGCTTGGTGTGATGTACGGATCAAATATAAGCATCTGGTTTGGCTCTGGTATTGCGGCTTTTGGGGTTTCTTATTTTATAGTACATGAAGTATTTATTCACCAGCGTATAAAAATTTTCAAAAAATCAGACAACTGGTACCTGCGCGCGCTACGCCGAGCGCATAAGGTGCATCACAAAAAGCTTACAAAAGAAGACGGAGAATGTTTTGGCATGCTGATCGTTCCCTTCAAATATTTCCGCGAAGAGCTTCATAAGAAACCTGCCTGATCTTATGAAGTTTGCTTATCTCCTGATCATGCTTTTTACACTTTCTTATCCTTTGTATAAAAGCTTTGAAAATAATATTCACTTTGTAAACCAATGGAAATACGTATTCAAAGCTACTCTTCCTGTGGCATTTTTTTTTATCCTTTGGGATAATTGGTTTACGAAACTAAACATCTGGTCATTCAACGACAGCTTCGTGCTTGGCTGGTTTATCGGCTATCTTCCTTTGGAGGAATATCTGTTCTTTTTCTTCGTGCCGTTTTCATGTCTTTTTATTTATGAAGTAGTAAATTATTATGTTAAAAAAGATATCCTGAAAAAATATGTTCCAGCAATTTCCTGGAGCCTGATCTTATTGTTGTCTGTCTTTCTTTATTTCTGTCCTCATAAGCTTTATCCGCTCATTCTTTTTCCTCTGTTGATCCTTGTATTACTGCTGCATCTTTACATCTTCAAGTCTTCTTTTCTGGGGAAATTTTACCTGAGCTTTGCGGTTTGTATAGCGCCTTTCCTCCTGGTCAACGGCCTGCTTACGGGTTTGCCGATCATCCGCTACAATCCTACCGAGATCATGGGACTTTATATTTTGACGATTCCCTTAGAAGATCTTTTTTATGGATTGCTCATGCTTTTATTGATCACTTCTTTCTACGAATATTTTAGATCGGCAAAGAAATCCTGACCAATCCGTTTTTCATTTTTACTACGTATATTATTAAAATGAAATTCCGGAATCCAAAAAAATAAATTCCAAACAGCGTTATTTTTATATTTTGGAGTTTGGAAATTGTTTTTTGGAATTTTAAATACACATTAAACTATTTAACCTTATGAAAAAATTTACTTTTCTTATTATCTCTGTATTGCTTGTCAGCAATGCTTTCCAGGCATTTGCGCAAACACAGGAAGACCTGAATACTTTCAATAAAGAACGTCTTAAAATTCAGAAAACCGGCATGGGCGTGCTGGGCGCATGGGCGGTGGGGAATATCGCCGTAGGTGTCGTAGGTGCCGAAACCACTTCAGGCTCTGTGCAAGAGCTCCACAAAATGAATATAATCTGGAATGGGATCAACCTGGCGCTTGCCGTACCTGGATATATCGGAGCTTCCAAAGGAAAATACGATCTGCCTTTTCGCAAAACCTATAAAGAACAAGTAGGCGCTGAAAAAACATTTCTCTTCAACGGCGGATTGGATGTAGCCTACATTCTAGGCGGATTGTACCTTGTAGAAAAA
>Ga0310813_10000077_pt1 | contig 72803 bp, 60 predicted proteins | sample YN3metagenome_FD_203086 | JGI IMG/M metagenome (GOLD analysis project Ga0310813, IMG submission 203086) | Soil microbial communities from experimental microcosm in Duke University, North Carolina, United States - YN3 | ecosystem: Engineered > Artificial ecosystem > Soil microcosm > Unclassified... | reverse complement strand
CCGCGACCGTAAGGGAGCGTCACTGTGCTATAACTTTTAGCTGAAATTTCTTACTCAAGTTAAACGCATTTTGGGTTGACCTCATAAAACAACAACGCAATTAGGTCGTTTACGACCGAAAGCTTTATAGATACTGTGTTGAATTGCAACCCCTCGTCAAATTAATTTTGGGTTGACCTCATAAAACAACAACGCAATCAGGCCGTTTACGGCCGAAAGCTTTAAAGCCCCGGGTAAGCGCGGAGCGCGCAGCCCGGGGTGTAGATGCCACACCCCACGCTTTTAAGCACCGTAGGTGCGTGAGAAGATATGTTAACGCATGAACAATAAAAGTAACTCCTGCTCTTCCACTTTATAGATAAGCCGATAAGAATTAGTTTCCTCGCAGTACAGCCCTGTGAGGCCTTCTATTTTGTTGGCGCCAGGCGGTCTGGGGTTAATGCCTAATGCCTCGATGAGTTTGATAATATTTTTCTGGTCTTTGTCAGGTAATGCACGAAATTCTCGTTCTGCTCGAGGTGCAATTTTCACAACATAGGGTGTTTGTGTGGTCGTTTGCTTAAGATCATTAAAAGAGATAGTGCCTTGATCCCTCGCTTCCTTCAACGCTTCGCGCGCCGCCTCAAGATCTATTTTCTGTTGGTAAGAAATCAGTAATTGCAAATCTTCCATCGAAATAAGTGCAGCAATCTCTTTCCCTCTGCGTGTTAAAACAACACGCTCTTTGTGGTGAGAAACGCGATTAACAAGCTCAGATAGCATCTCCTTTGCATCAATTGTTGAAACGCTTGTGGTCATGGTGCTCCCTAAGTGTATCTGCAGAGAGTGCACACACTCCCCTTTATTGAGAATGTTATCACTATCCGTAGTCGAGAATATTGTCGCTATTCACCTCGAAGCCGAGTCTGGCATGCCTTCTCCCTTTGGGAGAAGGTGCCCGACAGGGCGGATGAGGGGTATGTCAATACTACGCTGCTGTCGCCTGTTTTTCCATTGCTTCTGTATACTCACCTTTCGCAGCTAGACTATTCAACTTCGCGCGTTTGTAAAACTCTGATTGCGCTGCTTGATAGTGCGCCGCTTGACCTTGCCAGATTTTCATGCAGCCATCTTGTAATGCGCGCGCATAAGAAAAGCTAAGGTTCCAAGGTAGTGTGCCATATTGGTGCATCATATTTAAGTGTGCTGTGGCTTGTTCCGCTGTTTGTCCGCCAGATAGAAAATTAATGGTTGGGACAGCGCCTGGTACAGTGCGGCGTAGAATGCGTACTGTTTCTTCAGCCACTTGGGTGACACTTGCTTTTTGAGGGCAAGCTTTGCCGTTGATTACCATGTTTGGTTTTAAAATAATATATTCTAATTTGACTTTATGGCGATACAGCGCTTCAAATACAGCTTGTAATACGGCTTCTGTTGCAATGGCGCATTGCGCTAAGGTGTGATCACCATCGATTAATACTTCTGGTTCTACAATTGGCACAATACCTTCGTTTTGGCAAATAGCAGCATAACGTGCTAACACTTCAGCATTTGTTTGAATGCTTAATAGGCTAGGTGTTTCTGCCGAAATTTGATAAACGGCGCGCCATTTTGCAAAACAAGCACCTTTTGATCGGTAAGTTGCGAGTCTTTCTGGTAGACCATCTAAGCCCTGGGTAATCTGTTCGTTATTCGCATTCGCCAGTGCAACAAGCCCTTTATCTACTTTGATGCCAGGCAAAATATTGAGAGCAGCAAGCGCTTCTGGAAAAGGTACGCCTTTGCTGGTGTTTTGGTTGAGTGTTTCTTCAAACAGGATCACGCCGGCAATAAATTGGTTGCAATTTGGTGTAGTGAGCAATAATTCTCTATATTCACGACGTGTTTCTTCAGTAGAGGTGATGCGATTTGCTTCAAAACGTTTGGTGATTGTGGGTGTGCTTTCGTCAGCAGCCAAAATCCCCTTGCCAGGTATGGCGATTTTTGAAATGGTTGATTCTAAATTTTTGATATTAGTCATAATGTTGTCCTGTTTCTCTATTGAAGATACCGAATATTAACATGCTCTAATACGCTTTTGCAAAAAGTACGCGTTGTTTGCTTGGTTCGCCTGTGAAGATGCATTTTCCCTCTTTTCCAATCTCTGCAAACGGCAGGCATCGGATGGTAACACTGAGATCTTGCTTAATTTTTGCTTCTACGTCAGGACTGCCATTCCAGTGTGCCAAAACGAAACCGCTGCCTTCTCCGGAGAAGAATTCATAAAACGCATTTTTATCTTCGATAATGTGCGTATGTTGCCGTTGGAAGTTTTTAGCGCGTTCCAGGAGCGTTTTTTGCATAGCATCAAGTTGTTCTGTGATTGTTGCAAGAAAAGTGTCAAGTGCGACCACTTCGCGATCTTTATAAGCTTTATCACGTCTACCCATAAAAACGGCTTTATTCGCATATTCTTTGTTGCCAATCTCAAGGCGAATGGGAACGCCTTTTTTCACCCAGCTCCATGCTTTTTCGCCGCCGGGTAATTCGCGCGTATCGATTTCTACTTCTATTTGTCTACCAGCGTAATGTATGTCACGCAGCGCAGTGGCTATGTTGTTGCAGTAAGATAAGATAGTATCACGATCTTCTTCTTTATGAATAATCGGCAGAATGACCACATGTGAAGGCGCTAATTTTGGCGGTACGATAAAACCATCATCGTCGCTATGCGTCATAATCAAGCCGCCCATGAGTCGCGTTGATACACCCCAAGACGTTGTCCAAACATGTTCTCGTTTGCCTTCTATATTTGTATACTGGATATCAAAGCTGCGTGAAAAATGTTGCCCCAAGAAATGCGAGGTGCCTGCCTGCAATGCTTTTTTGTCTTGCATCATCGCCTCTATGCAGTAAGTGTTGACCGCGCCGGGGAAGCGTTCGCTTTCGCTTTTTTCGCCTTTTACAACCGGCATGGCCATATAGTCTTCGGCAAATTTTTCATAGATATTAAGCATGAGTCGCGCCTCTGTCATGGCTTCCTCTGCGGTTGCATGCGCTGTGTGACCTTCTTGCCAGAGAAACTCTGTCGTGCGCAAAAAGATGCGTGTACGCATTTCCCAGCGTACGACATTCGCCCATTGGTTAATTAAAACGGGCAAGTCGCGATGCGACTGTATCCAACGTGAGAAAGCATCACCAATAATCGTTTCAGAGGTGGGTCGAATGATATAAGGTTCTTCTAGTAGACCATCTGGCACAAGTTTTCCATCTTGATCTTTGGTCAGGCGATGGTGGGTGACAACCGCACATTCTTTCGCAAACCCCTCGATATGCTCAGCCTCTTTTTGCATAAAACTGAGCGGAATGAGTAAAGGAAAGTAGACATTTTTATGATTGGTTGCTTTAAATGCCACATCAAGCGCGCGCTGCATGTTTTCCCAAATGCCGTAGCCCCAAGGTTTAATGATCATGCAGCCACGTACGGGAGAGACTTCAGCAAGATCAGCGGCTTTAATCACTTGCTGATACCACTCGGGGTAATTTTCTGCGCGGGTGGGTGTAATTGCTGTTTTAGTTGCTTGTTGAGATTTCATGTAAGACTTCCTTCACATGTTCAGAAACTTTTACTTTTCGCCAAATGGCCTGCACAATGCCTTTTTCGTCGATGAAAAAGGTGGATCGTTCAATGCCTAAAAAGGTATTGCCGAACAACTTTTTCTGGTTGAGTACGCCATAGGCTTTGCAGACGGCGCCATCTGCGTCGACGAGTAGGGTAAAAGGTAATTGGTATTTCTCTTTAAATTTGGTGTGACTGTTCGCATTATCTTTAGAGATGCCGAACACCTCAACTTTCGCTTGTTGAAATGCGTTAAAGTGATCACGGAAATCACAAGCTTCTTTTGTGCAGCCGGGGGTATTATCTTTGGGGTAGAAGAATAGAACGACTTTTTTGCCTTTTAATGCATGTAATTGAACAGTGGTATTAGCTGTCTCTGTGTTCAGGCTAAAATCAGGCGCCTGCATACCGGTTGTGAGTATCATATTCTACCCGCCCTAAATTAAGGCGGGTAGAATACCATTTTTGCGCAGGCATCAACAAATGTTAATTTGTGACTTGTCGGCCAATATAGCCGCCACCCACGGCGCCGGCAATGGTGCCGGCCGTGCTGCCACCGGTCAGTGCGCTACCGGCTACACCGCCTAGCACGCCACCAGCAACCATGCCGGTATCTTTACGTTGAGAGGTTGTGCAGGCGCCAAGCGCTGCTGTAACGATTAAGAGAGCAATACAAGAAACAAGAAGTTTTTTCATGAAACGCCCCATCCTTATCTTCAGTTAGTCCGTTCTCTTATTGTACCGCAAAATGGGGTTTTTGTGTGGAAATTTAGTCTAACTATTTGAATTTATTTATATTTCTGGATCAGTCTGCTGGGGTTTGTGCCGCTGGGTCTGTAAGAGGCGGAATCATATCTGTGGGAGGTTGTGTCACTGGCTCTACAGAAGATGGAGTCGTGTTTGAGGCGGTTTGTGTCGCTGGTTCCTTTTGTGGCATCATTTCACCCAATAAAATCTAACGTTAATTTGTCGTCCGTCTTACTGTTGGGCCAGCGTAGGGGTTTCGCTGAGTTGCAACTTGGGCACGTGTGGTTTCGAATAATCTTGGGGGAAGGGGCCCTGTTCTTGTTGAAGCGGCTGGTTGTCTTGCGGGTTTTAGTTTGTTGATCAATTGCGTCGCTTTTTTTATTTCCGGGTGCTCTGCATCAAAGACGGCTTTGAAAAGGGGTAAGGCATGTGTTGCACAGCCAAGAGCTTCTTTTGATTGTTGTAAATCATGGCAGATAAAAGCTAAACTCAGCATAATTGTTCCCTTCTCTAATAGCATATCACTGCAATTTTCTGTTTCAATGACTCTTAACATTCGGCGTAATAATTTTTCTGCTTCTTTGTGGTAAGTTAAATCTCTGGAAGTCGTATCTGCATTTACTAATGTTCTATCCATTAAGAATTCTTTTAGTTTCGCAACATAAGGCATATGGGTATGCTCAGATATGATTGCGTTAGCGCAAGAGATGACATGTTTAAAATGTCTGCTTGTGGTCACTTTTTCTGTGAGATCATCAAGCGACTTATCTAACACTAAAATGAGTTGTTTTAGGTGTTCAGCCCATGTGGGACTATCTGCGAAATATCTTGGTACAATTTCTTGTGTTAAATGATGTACGCTGACATAGTCGGGATCATCACATGGCATGAGTAACCCATACCGCACTAAAACATCTACTGCGGCGCGTGCTTCTTCTGTCGGTAACTGACTCGCTTTTGCCAAGAGATCAACGGGAATGCAATCGGCTGCTAAATAGGCGCTAAGGCCGAGGAGGTTGTAAACGTACTTATTTTCTTCGTGTGCTTGATGCAATGATAGACACAGGGGGATCATAATTGGTTGAAGGAATTCGTCACAAACTAACAAGTGGTGATGATTAAACTCATTAGCTTTGCTCTGATAAAGAAGCAGATAATTCTGCAGAGAGATGTTGGTTGCTTTAATATAAGCCGACAATAGGCCTAACGAAAAAGGAATGCCTAGAAGGTGCTTTCTCGCTGCGATCATTGCGAGCTGGTCTTGTTTCTCGGAAAATGTATGTTCTAAAAAGCCATAGGTTTCTACGGGTGAAAAACGATCGATCCGTATAGGGTTAAGGAATAAATGATGAGGTGCGCGTGAAGTGAGAATTAAGTGAAGACTCGCGTGATGATGATCTTGTGATGGTAAAAAACGCTGCAGCGTACGTTGTATTTTTATATTATCAAATACGATGAGTGTATGATGCTTTTGTAAAAAAGCATACACTGAAGAAACAACGTCTTCTGGATCGTACTCTGCTTTTTCCAAGAAAGCTTCTGCCGCGCCTTGGAATTGTGTCAGTAAATCATGATTCCCATCAAACCAAAGAATGTAGCTGTAAGTAGAGATAGGTGTGATGAAACGAGCTTGATCCTCAGCTGTTAATGCGTACATCATTCGTATATATTGCAGAACAAGCCAAGTTTTGCCAACGCCGCCTCTCCCTACAATGGACTGAGTAGCATAAACACCTGCATGATCGTTTAAATGTCCGGTCAATGTATTGAATGGAGACGCATGGCCTGCAAATGGAATATCAAAAGAAGGTACTCGGAAAAGGCGAGTCTCGCTTGTGTCTATGGGGGGTGATGAGTCTCTGGCTTCTAAATGATGGGGATTTGAGCCGATTGGCGGAAACTCATGAGGATCTTGCAAATCTATACCAAAAGCTGTTGTATTTTTTTTGTCAGTAGAAGTTTTATGTTGTCTAGTGGCTGCCATCATTTCATCCAATAAAGTTTAAAGTTAGTGAGGAGTATAGTTGCATTCCTATGATTTTTAAAGCATAAAAAAACTATGATACCAACGTGTCCAGATGGTACTCACCTTGCTGGTTAGTGGTGAGCGCATGCCATAACCAGGGTAAAATTTGTTCCATCGTCTGATCAAATTGCCAGGGTGGGTTAATCACAATCAAACCTGAGCCGTTTAAATGTTGCGGTAAATCAGGGTAAATGCTGAGCGTAACGGACAATGTTGGTTGGGTAATATTTTGTTTAATAGTTTCGTAAAAAGGAATAAGCTGCTTTTTTTCCTTAATAGGATACCAGATCGCGTAAATGCCAGTTTCCCAGCGTTTTAATGCGATTTTTAATGACTGTATGATGCGCAATAATTCATCGGGGTCTTCGTAGGGTGGGTCAATTAATACAACGCCACGACGTTCTTTAGGTGGTAGAAATGCTTTCAATCCGAGAAAGCCATCCATGTGATGAATGGCGACTTGTTTGTCTCCCGCAAAAGTAGCGGCAAGCGCTTGATATTCTTCGGGGTGTAATTCGCAAGCAATGATGCGATCGTGCGGGCGTAACAGTGAGCGCGCAATCATCGGTGAGCCGGGGTAATATCGCAACGATGCGCGCGTTGTTTTTGTAAATTGTTCATTGATTTTATGTATACAAGCTATGTAGCGTTTCACCAGATCGGGCGCGCGGGCTTGCTCAATTATTTTTTCAATACCGGTGGCGTATTCTTTGGTTTTTTCCGAGAACAAGGAGAATAAATCATAATATCCTGCGCCTGCGTGCGTATCTAAGTAACAGTAAGGCGTCTGCTTGTGAGAAAGTGCCGTCAGTAATGCGATTAATGTTATATGTTTAAAAACATCAGCGAAATTACCTGCATGATAACCGTGTCGATAATTCATTGTAGTTCCAAATTAATCCCATAGAGGGTAATGTTCAAGATGAATGTCTTCGCCAAAGAATAATTTTGCATTACGTGCAAAAGATTCTGTATAGTCAGATAAATAAAATTGCTTTTTGCTTTCTCCGGTTGTATTCAGTAGCTTGTTCTCTTCTAACTGCTTTTTAACGGCTTGTGCAACAATATCAGAAGGGTCAATGATCGTTTTAACATGTTGGCTGATGCGGTTTTTAATCACGGGATAATGTGTGCAAGCTAATATCAGCGCATCAATGTTTTTTAAATCAGCGTGAGAAAGATAGACATCGAGTAATGGATCAATCACAGGGTGGTTGCCAAATTCTTCTATGGCTGAAGCCAGTAGGTTGGTGGGTTGAGCGCTGAGCGTGATATTGCGATCTAAATTGTCAATTTTCTTCTTATAAATATGAGAGTTAACAGTTTGTCGTGTGCCAATCAACCCAATATGCCTAGATTGAAATTTTTCACCCAAATAGGCAATCGTGGGGTCTATCACATTCATCACAATGGCTTGCGTGCCGACATACTCTCGTACTAGCTCAAAGGCGGCAGCGGATGCAGAATGACAAGCAATCAATATCAATTTGCATTCCTGCTGTAACAATAAGTGTATGATTTTAATAGCGTAAGCTTGGATAGCGGCTGTCGATTTTTCGCCATAAGGGAGATGCGCGGTATCGCCAAAGTAAATGATATGCTCATTAGGCAGTAATGTGGTCAGCGCATGAGCAACTGTTAAGCCGCCGATGCCGCTGTCGAAGATCCCAATAGGTTGTTGAGGTGTGTGTGCTTTCATTAACAGCCTTCTTTGCGATAATAGAGAGGTTATTGTAACTGTTCACCTCTATCGAATAAACACCAAATGTTCGGTTGAGGGGTAGAAGTGCTTGGCCGGCGCCAGTAATCCACGTTATACTGAGCGAGTAATGTTCTTTTATTTACTTAAGTGAAAAAGGAGTTCGCGATGAAAAAGGTAACAGGTTTATTACTATTAGTTGTGATGACGGGTTTCTTAGCTGGCTGCTATTCAACAGCATGCCAACAACCAGCACCCATGAATATGAAAGGTGAAGGTTAAGATTGACCAGCTGATCATTTAGTAGAACAAAAGAGGGCGCTTCGGCGCCCTTTTTTGTTAAGGTTCTCTTTAGCGTTATTGTTTTCTAGAAGGCGGTGTGGTATTAGGTTCTGCTAACCCATAGTACTTTTCGCCTAATTTAATACGCTCGCGGCCGTTTTGCATGCGCCACTGATTGCTGTCTCTGAGTGAATAAGCGCAGCCGCAGTATTCTTGTTGATAGAACTGTTCTTGCTTGGAGATTTCAAGCATGCGCGTAGCACCGCCGTTTTTGCGCCAGTTGTATGTCCAATAGATTAAATCCGAGTAAGGTGCTGCAGCACGAACACCCGAGTCATTAATCTGGTCCATGTTTTTCCAGCGCGAAATGCCGAGTGAGCTTGTGATGACATCAAAACCATTTTCATGCGCGTACAAAGCAGTACGCTCAAATCGCATATCAAAACACATGGTGCAACGTATGCCACGCTCAGGTTCCATTTCCATGCCCTTAGCGCGCGCAAACCAATTGTCCTTGTCATAATCTGCGTCTATAAAAGGTACGTTGTGCTTATCCGCAAAACGCTTATTTTCGTTTTTACGCAATTCATATTCTTTTAAGGGATGAATATTAGGATTGTAAAAGAAAATAGTGTAGTCAATTTTTGATGCTAATAAGGCTTCCATCACCTCGCCCGAACAGGGTGCGCAGCAGGAATGCAGTAATAAGCGAGAGGTGCCTGTGGGCAGGGTCAATAGTTCGCGCATGAGTATGAGTCATCCTGTTAAATATACTAATAATAGACTGGGATAGTGGCTTAGGCAATGCAGGATTTGCAGCGAGCCGATGCTTGACAATTTATTTAAAGCTCTTTATAATAGTCGTTATAAACAAATTAGCCTATTATAAGAGACAGTAAATGAAAACCGCCCCCAGAATACCCATTCCAGCGGCAAGAGCCCTGCGCAAAACGGGGGAGGATATTAATCATGCGCGCCGGCGTCGTCGTATTACGATTGAGCTGATGGCAGAGCGCGCGGATGTTTCTAGAGCAACCATTTCTAAAATTGAAAAAGGAGACCCCAGCGTTTCAATGGGCGCTTATGTCTCGGTGTTGTTTGTGTTGGGCATGATAGATCGCCTTAGCAGCTTAATCGACGTTGCACACGATCTGATAGGCCTACGACTGGAAGATGAAAGGCTTCCACAAAGAATCCGCACACCAAGAAAGAAGCACAGAGATTACCATGAATCATAATGAAGTGATTGTTTCTATTTCACTAGGTGGTGAAAACATACGCGTTGGTACGCTTTGGTTTCACGTGCGCGGTAATCGAGAAAGTGCTTCTTTTGAATATGATAAAAAATGGTTAGTGCATCCTGAAAAATTTGCGCTCGAGCCAGCGTTACACCTCCTTGGCTGTTAAAGAAAAAATGAGTATTTCGCCTCTAATTGAATTACCTAAGCTGTTATCTGCTACTGAACGATTTCTTGAGGACAATGAAAACGCAGCAGACCTTAAATTATTGCTTGCCCCTGGCTCATCATTGGGCGGTGCACGCCCTAAGGCATCTGTGCGCGATAAAGATGGCAGTCTTGCTATCGCAAAGTTTCCAAAAAAAGATGATGAATTCAATATTGTTCTCTGGGAGGCCATTGCTTTAACATTAGCGAAAAATGGGGGAATCACTGTGCTATAGCTTTTAGCTGAAATTTCTTACTTAATGATATTAAGGTGCCATTTAACGGTAGAAATGTTGCATTGTTTTACACCAGCTTTTATCAGATTCATGCGACTCCCTGCCGGTCGCGGCTCGGTAACGCCATCTCCGATTTATTCAACAAAGCCCACGGAGGGAGAAGACATGCGAGGCTTGGCTTCAGAGATGAATCATTTACAAAATCTCTTCCAACCCATAAGCAAAATGTTTAAGCGCCACCACTTTTTCGCAAGCTAAGCAAACGCCGGGCATAAAGCATTGTCTATCAATGCTGTCATGTCTTAATGTGAGTGTCTCGCCCGTGTTGCCGAAAATAATTTGTTGATGCGCAAGTAATCCCGGTAAGCGGATGGCGTGAATGGGAATGCCAGCATAGCTTGCACCGCGTGCGCCAGGGATTGTTTCCGTGGTTGGTATCGCAGCGGCTGCTAATTTGCCAGAAGCTGCGATCATTTCAGCAGAGCGCATGGCGGTGCCAGAAGGACTGTCTTTTTTAGCATCGTGATGCATCTCAATAATTTCAACATGCGACATATGTGCAGCAATTTTTTCCGCGCACTGCATCATTAGCACAGCGCCAATAGAAAAATTAGGCGCCGCAATGCCGCCCTGTTTGCGCTCTTTGCAAATGTCTTTAAGATGCTTGATCTGGTCTTGCGTTAAACCGGATGTGCCAATCACAGGACAAGCGCCTGCTTCAATAATCGTTATTGCGTTTTGAAAGCCAACATCAGCATGGGTAAAATCAACAACGACTTCAGCCTGGCTATCCCTGATTGCTTTTGTCAGATCATACTCCCGGCCGGTCTGTCCAACCAGGCTCAGCGTGGGCTGCTGGTTAATGGCAGTAACCGTGATAAGCCCCATTCGCCCAAAGGCACCATTCACTAATACTTTTATAGACATACCTCATCCTTTTTGCGCTGATAAATGGTATTATTAGAACCGAAATCTTATTTGCTGTATATGACGACCTTTTTGATTAATAAATGAACAAATTAGGTGTGGGAAAGTGATTGATAAATCAGGCTATCGACATGGGGTTGGCATTATTTTGGTGAATAATCACCAGAAGGTATTTTTTGCTAAACGCATTGGTATGTCCGCCTGGCAATTTCCGCAGGGTGGTATGCAGGAGAATGAGACGCCAGAACAAACAATGTACAGAGAGCTGAAGGAAGAGGTGGGTCTTAATCCAGAAGATGTTGAGGTGTTGGCTAGCTCTCAGCGTTGGTTGCGCTATCGGTTGCCCAGTCGTTTGATTCGTCACTATGCAAAGCCTTTGTGTATTGGCCAGAAGCAAAAATGGTTTCTATTACGCTTACTGTCAGAAGATTCACGTGTGAATTTGCAAGCAAATGAACATCCTGAGTTTGATACATGGGTGTGGGTGCCGTATTGGCATCCTTTGCGTCAGGTCGTTGCGTTTAAGCGACGCGTTTACGTGATGGCGCTCAAAGAATTCTCTAAAGTTGTGTTAGTGGGAGACGCGGGAAGAACGAATGACGAGGCATCGTCATCATAGCTTGCTGCTTATCGTAACCTTATTATAGGTATGACTCGCGATGTTGAATGTACTAAGACAAATTATCCAAGAAGTGTCTTCTGCTCAAGATTTCAATGAAGCACTTCAAATAGGGGTAAAACGTGTTGCGCATGCACTCACAACCGAAGCGTGTTCCATTTTTTTATTAGATCGTCAACGTGGCGAATATCTCCTGGTCGCAACGCAAGGCTTAAATACGCAGGCAGTTGGACAAATACGTATTCCCGCCAATCAAGGGTTGATTGGCTTAGTTGGTCAGCGCGAAGAGCCGATTAATTTAGAAGATGCAAAAACGCATCCCCATTTTTTACGTGTTTCTGAAGCAGAAGAAGATGACTACGGTGCTTTTTTAGGAACACCGTTGATTTATCAACGCGAAGTGTTGGGCGTGTTGACGATTCAACAAAAAGAAACAAGACGCTTTGGCGAAGCCGAAGAATCTCTCCTCGTGACCTTAGCAACGCAATTGGCAGTGATTATCGCGCATGCGGAAGTCACGGGCTTACTGGCAACATTATTTAAAAATGTGCAAGAGAGCCATCAAGAACATATCTATGCGGGTGTGCCCGGTGCGCCTGGTATCGGTGTGGGTACCGGTGTTGTGATTTATACGCCGTCAGACCTAGACGCCATTCCAGATCATGAACCCGAGGATAAAGAAGCAGAAATTACACTATTTAATACTGCGCTAGCAGCAGCACGAGAAGAGATGCGATTACTGACGGATCGTTTATACCCGCGTCTACCGCCCGATGAACGCGCCTTATTTGATGTGTATCAACGTATTTTGGATCACGATGGCTTAGGTGAAGAGGTGATCGGATATATTCAAGCAGGTAACTGGGCGCCTGGTGCTTTACGACAAACCATTTCGCAGCATGTACGTAGATTAGAATTGTCAGAAAATACGTATATGCGAGAACGCATTGTGGATATCAAAGATTTGGGGTTAAGGATACTCGCTTATTTACAAAAAAATGATCGTGCGCTACCCGAATACGCTGAAAAAACCATTTTGATTGGAGAATCTATTGCGCCAGCAGACTTAGCTGAAATACCAGAAGGTTGCTTGGTGGGTGTGATTTCCGCCACAGGATCCGGTAATTCGCATCTTGCGATTTTGGCGCGTGCGATGCGTGTGCCAGCAGTCATGGGTTTGGGTCAAGTATCTCTCCAGGCCTTGCAAGACAAGGAAATTATTGTTGATGGCTATGATGGGCAAATTTATGTGTCTCCCAATGCAGTATTGTGTGCACAATTTGATTCATTAATCAGAGAAGAGCAGGCATTAGATGCACGCGTTGAAGAATTGGGTAATTTACCCGCTATTACCAAAGATGAGCATCGTGTTGGTTTGATGGTGAATGCAGGCTTGGGTGCGGATGTGAGTTTGTCTTTAACAGCGGGCGCTGATGGCGTGGGCTTATATCGCTCAGAAACGCCTTTTTTAATGCGCGACCGTTTTCCAACGACGGAAGAGCAACGTATGATTTATCGGCAATTACTCTCTTCTTTTGCGCCACGCCCTGTGATTATTCGTACCGTGGATGTGGGGGGTGATAAACCCTTGCCTTATTTTCCAATCAAAGAGGACAATCCCTTTTTGGGTTGGCGGGGTATTAGAATAACACTAGACCATCCTGACATTTTTCTTGCGCAAATACGTGCAATGCTGCGCGCAAGTGAGGGTCTCAGCAACTTACGTATTATGTTGCCGATGATAACAGATGTTTCAGAGGTGGATGAGGCGTTGCGCTTAATAAAAAAAGCCTACACTGAAATTGTAGGTGAGGGGCATCATATTCAAATGCCGCAACTGGGTGTGATGATAGAAGTGCCCTCTGCTGCTTATCAAACGCGTGTATTAGCAAAGCGCGTTGATTTTCTTTCTGTGGGGAGTAATGATCTCACGCAATATATATTGGCTGTTGATCGTAACAATCCACGTGTTGCCAATCTGTATGATGCCTTGCATCCCGCTGTGTTGCGAGCGTTAATTCATATTGTAGAGAATGGTCACCAGGAAGGAAAACATGTCAGTATTTGTGGTGAAATGGCTGGCGATCCCGCAGCAGTGATGTTGTTATTAGCAATGAATTTTGATTCATTGAGTGTGAATCCTTCGAGTTTGGGTCGTGTGCGTTGGATTATTAGGCAGGTAACAAAAACAGAATGTACTAAGTTATTGCAAGAGGTGTTAACAATGGAAAGTGCGGGAATGATACGTTGTCATATGGAGCTTGCTCTAGAGCGCGTTGGTTTAGGTGATTTGATACGAGGCGGTAGAATGCCATGTTAATGTATCCTGATATTAGTCCCGTTGCGTTTCATATTGGGTCATGGCCTGTTTATTGGTATGGCATCATGTATTTAATTGGCATCGTTGGTGGTTGGGCGCTGCTTTCTTATCGTATACGTGTTTCACCGCGTGGTGTTACGCAGGAACAGTTATCCGACATTATTTTTTTTGCAGCGATGGGTGTGATTGTCGGTGGGCGCGTTGGTTATATGCTTTTTTACAATTGGCAAATGTTATTTGCGCAACCCTTATTGATTTTTCAAGCATGGAAAGGTGGCATGTCTTTTCATGGTGGTTTATTAGGTGTTGTGATTGCACTGATTATTTGTGCACGCAAATTAAAAAAACCGGCGATGGCACTGATTGATTTGGTAGCGCCTGCTGTGCCTTTGGGTTTGGCGGCGGGTCGCATTGGTAATTTTATCAATGGCGAGCTGTGGGGTCGTGTGACAACTGTGCCGTGGGGGATGGTGTTCCCCGGTGGCGGGCCTGTGGCGCGTCATCCTTCGCAACTATATGAATGTGCGTTAGAAGGCGTCTTATTTTTTATTATTCTCTGGGCGTACTCCGCTAAGCCCAGGCCAATAGGAGCGGTTTCCGGCATGTTTGCCATTTTTTACGGATTGTTTCGCTTCAGTGTAGAATTTTTTCGCGAACCAGACGCTGAGATTGGTTATTATTTTGGCTGGTTAACAGAAGGGCAGTTGCTGTCCTTGCCCTTGTTGGTTGTCGGTGTGATACTGTTATTTTCAGCATATCGAAAGAGAGCGCTATCATGAGACAATACTTAGATTATTTAGAGCATATTCTAACGCATGGTGTGCGCAAAGAAGATCGTACAGGTGTTGGTACAATCAGCGTATTTGGATATCAAATGCGGTTTGATCTTAGCAAAAGTTATCCGTTGTTAACCACAAAAAAATTGCATACAAAAAGTATTTTTCATGAGTTGTTATGGTTTATCAGTGGTAACACAAATATTCAATATTTAAAGGAAAATGGTGTTAAAATTTGGGATGCTTGGGCGGATGCTGAGGGTAATTTGGGTCCTGTTTACGGTAAACAATGGCGTTCTTGGGAAGCGATGAGCGGAGAAACAATTGATCAGTTAAGTGAAGTGGTTGAACAAATTAAAACAAATCCTAACTCGCGTCGCTTGATTGTAAATGCCTGGAATGTGGGTGAGTTATCAAAAATGGCTTTACCGCCTTGCCATTTATTGTTTCAGTTTTATGTTGCGAATGGCAGGTTATCTTGTCAGTCTTATCAACGCTCTGCAGATGCTTTTTTGGGTGTGCCGTTTAATATTGCTTCCTATTCTTTGCTTGTTTGTATGGTGGCTCAGCAGTGTGGTTTGGCACCTGGTGAGTTTGTGTGGACGGGGGGTGACTGTCACCTGTATGCAAACCATATCGAACAAGCGAAATTGCAGTTAACACGTGAGCCGCTAGCATTGCCTACGTTGCGCATTAAGCGCTGCCCGCCCTCGCTGTATGACTATGCTGTGGATGATTTTGAGCTACTTAATTATGAAGCGCATCCGCATATTAAGGGTGAGATAGCGGTCTAGGTGCAGTCGCGGTCGTAGTTGCTTTGTTGTAGGGGTTTCTCCGCGCGCTCAATATCCGCTTGTCTTGCGCTCACGGTTGCGCCATTGAAGATAATGCTACTTTTTAATGTTCTGCACATGGCTCGGTGCTGGTCAGTGCGCCAGGATGCGCAACTTGCTAGGAAAAGGCAGCAGGCTATTATAGTAAGCGTATTGCGATGGTTCATGGTGCTTCCTTTTACATTGAATCTCAATTTATGCCGTACCCCCTCATCCGCCCTATCGGGCACCTTCTCCCGGAGGGCTTTGTTGAATAAATCGGAGACGCTTTGGGAGACACTCGGTGTAACCGAGCCGCGACCGTGAGGGAGCGTCACTACTTATGTATTCTAAAAATACAGTATAGCTGAGAATAAGGGTTGGTACAATTGCTCTTTTTATGTACAAAATTTATATTCTTTCTATTTTGGTTTTTTGGTTGTAGAATGGGCGCCTCGCCACCACTTTGCTTCAATTCTACAGACAGAGTATATTATCCGTAGCGAATCATTTTTATTAAGGTTTTATTAGGTTTCATTGATGAATAAAAAAATAGAAGATCCCTTTAAAGAGCGGGAAGCAGACAAGTACGACAACCCCATTCCAAGTCGAGAATGCATTTTAGACTATTTGGCTGAGCGTGGTCGTCCTGCTACACGTGAACAATTAGAGGAAGAGTTAGAGATAGTAAATGAAGATCAAATCGAAGCATTGCGTCGTCGCTTAATTGCGATGTGCAGAGATGGGCAGCTTCTTAAGAATCGTAAAGGCGCTTATGGCCCTTTGGAAAGCATGGAATTAATCGCAGGTCGTGTGATTGGCCATAAGGACGGTTTTGGTTTTGTTGTGCCCGATATCGGCGGAGAAGATTTATTCTTGGGTCCTCGTCAAATGCGGCATGTTTTTCATGGTGATCGCGTTTTGGCAAGGGTGTCGGAAATTGATAGCCGTGGTCGGCGTGAAGGTGTGATTGTTGAAATTTTAGAACGCAATACGCATCAGCTTGTTGGTCGATTTCACTGCGAATCAGGCACAGCCTTTGTAGAACCAAGCAATAAGCGCATTACGCAAGATATTTTAATTCCGCCTGATGAACAAAATAACGCCCGGGACGGGCAAATGGTTGTTGTCGCTATTATTGCACAACCAACACCGCATATGCGTGCTTTGGGCAGAATAGTCGAAGTGCTGGGTGACCACACGGCGCCTGGTATGGAAATCAATGTTGCGATACGTAATCACGAATTACCGACTGTTTGGTCAGATGAAGTATTATCAGAAGCATCGCGTTATGCACCAACAGTGGAAGAGGATGCGATTGCGGGTCGTGTTGATTTAAGATCACTGCCATTTGTGACTATTGATGGCGAAGATGCAAAAGATTTTGATGACGCTGTTTATTGCACCTCGCATGGAAAAACAGGGTTTACGCTTTTCGTGGCGATTGCAGACGTGAGTTATTATGTTAGACCCGGTACGAATTTAGATCGCGAAGCTTATCAGCGTGGTAATTCTGTTTATTTCCCTGGCCGTGTTGTTCCTATGTTGCCAGAAACTTTATCCAATAATCTGTGTTCATTGAACCCTTCAGTTGATCGTCTTGTGATGGTCTGTGAAATGACGATTGATAAGAAAGGAGACGTGACGCACTACGCTTTTTCTGAAGCAGTGATTCATTCGCATGCGCGTCTAACGTATGAGCAAGTTCATACGATGATGGAAAAGAAAGATGAGCGTATGCGCAAGCAATTTAAGGATCATGTGCCGCATTTAGAAAAACTGTACGCGCTATTTCATATTCTGCATGAGGCACGTAGGGCGCGCGGCGCAATCGATTTTGATTTGCCAGATACAAAAATTATTTTCGGTAAAAACCGTAAAATCATGAAGATAGTGCCTTATCAACGGTTTGATTCTCATCGTGTGATCGAAGAGTGTATGCTGTGCGCCAATATTTGTGCGGCTCGCTTTTTAGAAAAACACAAGCAACCCGCTTTGTATCGTGTGCATGAAGGGCCCACGGAAGAAAAATTAAACAATCTGAAATTGTTTTTGAATGAAATCGCTTTAAAAATGCCTACACATCGCCAACCTGTGTCCGCTGATTATGCAAAGATACTGCGTGCTGTGATGGATCGTCCAGATGCGCATATGGTGCAGATGATGCTGTTGCGTTCAATGAGTCAGGCTGTTTATAGTCCGGACAATAAAGGTCATTTTGGACTGGCATACGATGCTTATGCGCATTTCACATCGCCTATTCGTCGTTACCCGGATTTGTTGGTGCATCGCGGTATTAAGCAGTTACTAAAAGAGAAAAAACCCACCATTGATGTAGCTGAGTATGTGAAAGCAGGCGAACATTGCTCGATGACGGAAAGACGTGCCGATGAAGCGACCAATGAAGTGAAAGATTGGTTGAAATGCGAGTTTATGTTGGATAAAGTTGGGCAAGAATTCGCAGGTGTTGTGTCTGGTGTAACGAGTTTCGGTATTTTTGTTGAGTTGAATGATGTGTATGTAGAAGGGTTGGTGCACATCAGTACCTTGCCATTGGATTATTATAAGTTTGACCCCATTAGACATATATTAATGGGTGAGAAAACGCGTAGAGAATTCTATATTGGCGCTGCTGTGAAGATACAGGTGGCGCGCGTTGATCTCGATAAGTGCGAGATTGACTTTGTGCTTGCTGAGAAAGGCGTGCGAAAACATGCCAGAGAAGCTGGTGTAGAACGATCAGAGCGCTCAGAGAAAAAACGTTCTACGCCTAAAAAAGTGGGAAAGAAAGCAAGAAAACCTCGCCCAAAGAAGAAGTAAATCATGATTGTTTTCGGATTACATGCAACGTTGTCCTTGTTGGAAACGCATAGTGAGCGCGTGCTGCGCTTATATGTGTTGCGGGATCGACGAGACCAAAAAATTGAGAAGATAATAAAGATAGCAGAAAACAAACATATCGTGATTGAGTTGGTATCTCGATCAGTCTTGGATAATATGGCGCAAGATGGTAATCACCAAGGTGTTGTTGCGGAATGTGCTGCAATGAAAACTTACGGTGAGTCTGACATCAAACAGTTATTAGATACCATAGAAGGACCGCCTTTCTTATTGATATTAGATGGTGTGCAGGATCCGCATAATTTAGGTGCTTGTTTTAGAACAGCAGAGGCGGCGGGAGTGCATGCTATTATTGTGCCTAAAGATAAGTCCGTTGGTATCACATCAACGGTTATTAAAGTTGCCAGCGGTGCAACGGAAGTTGTTCCTTTTTTTCAAGTGACAAACCTAGCGCGCACATTGGAGATGCTAAAAGAAAAAGGTGTTTGGATTTATGGTGCAGCGGGAGAGGCTTCTGATTTGCTGTATGAAGCGAATTTAACGGGAGCAGTTGCGATTGTGTTGGGAGGTGAGGGAGAAGGCCTGCGCCGCTTAACGCGCGAACGCTGCGATGCTTTGCTGAGAATCCCAATGCATGGATCGGTGGCGAGTTTAAATGTTTCCGTTGCCACGGGTGTTTTTTTGTATGAAGTGGTAAGACAAAATAAACGATAAAGATGGGGTTTTGTTTTTACCGAACCGTGAAACCGAGCCGCGACCGTGAGGGAGCGTTACATGACTAGCAAACGTTATCGTTCAATAACAGTGACGCTTGCTTACGCGCGCGGCTCGGCTACGTGGTTCGATTTCGTGGCCCGACATGGCGGGGTATTTTTATGCGTCAAGACGATGCTTTCGCTTTACTAAAAATGGGTAAAAATGTATTCCTGACAGGTGCTGCGGGGTCGGGTAAGACGTTTATTTTAAATAAATACATCCGATATTTAAAGGACAACCAAGTCTCAGTCGCAATAACGGCTTCCACCGGTATTGCAGCGACTCACTTACAAGGTTGTACAATCCACTCATGGTCCGGTATCGGTGTGAGGCATAGTCTGCAGCCAGAAGACATCGAAAAATTGCAAAATGACAAGCGCATTGCTAGAAATTATAAAAAAACAAAAGTACTTATCATCGATGAAATTTCCATGTTGCATCAACAGCAATTGGATATGGTCAATGCGATTGCGCGTGCCATTCTAGACGCTAATCTTCCTTTTGGTGGTATTCAGGTCGTTGTCTGCGGTGATTTTTTTCAATTACCGCCAGTGACCACGAATGGCGGCAATAAAGAGAAGTTGTTTGCTTTTGAGGCGGCATCTTGGGCGGAAGCGGATTTCCAAGTCTGTTATTTGGAAGAACAGCACCGCCAGGGAAATGATCCGCTACTGACTGTATTAAATGATATTAGGCAGGGAACAGCAGGTGAGCATACTAAAGTGCCGCTGCGCACACGCTATAAGAAAGAGCCTGTAGGATCGGTGAAAGCAACCAAGTTATATTCTCGTAATATCAATGTTGATGCGATTAATGAGCAAGCGTTATCGCTGATTCATGGTCATGAACGGACGTTCACGATGAAAACCAGTGGCTTCGCAGCGCTTGTTGAGGGGCTGAAAAAGAGTTGCTTGGCACTGGAAGAGCTGCGATTAAAAATCGGTGCTGAAGTGATGTTTATTAAGAATGATACAACAGGTCGGTTTGTAAATGGTACGCGTTGTGTGGTTGTGGGGTTTGAGAAAATTGGTGAACGATGCCCTATTGTGCAGACAATGGATGGTCAGATTATCGTAGCGCACCATGAAGAGTGGAAATATGAAGATAATGGTGTTGTGCGCGCAACGCTTTTGCAGGTGCCGCTGCGTTTAGCCTGGGCGATTACTATTCATAAAAGTCAGGGAATGACCTTAGACGCTGCTGAAATGGATCTTGGAGATGCGTTTGAGCCAGGTATGGGGTACGTTGCTTTGTCGCGTGTACGACGATTAGATGGTTTGAAGTTAATGAATCTAAATGAAATGGCGCTAAAGGTGAATCCTGCTGTGTTGCAACAAGATGTTATTTTTAAAGAACAGTCAGTGTTCACATCGCAATATTTAGCAAATTTGTCTGCTGAGGAAATAGCAGATATTGAAAGAAAAACATTGGTATTGAAGTTTGGTGGCGTGCCCGCCGCTACAGTTGCTGGCCAGGTGATTAAAAAACAGGATAACAAGCTAAAGAAAGTTAAGAAAGACAAAGGACCGTTGACGCATCTTAAAACCTTAGCCTTATTACAGGAGCAGCTATCGATAGATGCTATTGCTGAAAAGCGCGAGATTTCACCAGGAACGGTGTTATCTCACATTGAAAAACTCAAAAGTTTGAAATTGTTAGATGAGCAAATTATGAACAATCTGCGCAGCGCAATTGCTGCGCATGATTTTGAGGTGATCTTGGCAGAATTTAAGCAATCAGCAGAAGGTTGGTTGCAGCCTATTCACGAGAAACTGGGTGCTAAGTACTCTTTTATGACACTGAAGGTCGTGAGGCTGTTTATTTAAGCAGTCGGATTTAATATTCTCTTAAGCTTTGGGGTGTAGAATCCCGTGATTGAGTTGAGTATGGTTGATTGTCTTTTTTGATCAAAAAGTAAACAAAAAATGAGGAGAGAAGGGTTATGCCACGATATGTTTTTACCACATTTAACAAATTGGTTGGAAAAGATTATCAGCAAGAAGTTATTTCTGTCGAATATGATGTGGGCGATACAGTAGCGCAAGTAAAAGGGAAAATAGAAAACATAATGCCCGTTCGTCATGGCGCGATCACATTGGTTGATCCTCGCAGTGGTTGTGAGATAGCAGATACAGACGTTTTCCATAATAATCACAATCGTCGAGAACAGCTTCAAATAAGGCAAGCTGCGATTGTCTTCTTCAAAACCCAGGATGGTCTCTCGCATCAAATTCGTATTTTTTGTCATCACGATACAGTTGCGGATGTAAAGCCTAGGCTTGAGCAAGTAACAGGAATTCCTGCTGGTCAACAGATGATAGTACTTGGTGGCCATGCTTTAAATGATAGAGAGATATTGTGGAAAAACAGTCTTAGCGAGATAGAAGGGTTCCACCTTGTTAGACGTACCCGGCTAGATGATACGCATTTCCGCCCAGCGGGGACAGCGGAGGCGGTTATGCCTACCAATCCAGTATTTATGTGGGCTTTCTTGCCGATTTATACAAATCTTAAGCTTCGTACGGGTGTTGTGAACGATAATTTCTTATCTTCTCTAAGTTTAAATTTTTGCGGTGCGCGGGAACTTAACGTTTTTGTCACAGGTCTTAAAAATCGAGATCAAAAAGATAGGGAGAGGGGAGCTGAAGCTAGAGGTAGAGTTGGTGGCATGCGTTATTATATAGCGTGTGTTGCGATTGCTGAAGCCGAATTGAATGCGCTCTCACATTCTGTGGATCGCTCAAACGATCCTATGGAAGCATATATATCGTATACTAATGCGGCCGGAGAAATGGTGCCCATCCCAATGGTACCTCTTTTTGGAGGGGAGTACACGATATCAGCACCTGGCGCGGAGCCCATAATAACTGGTTTGCAAGTTAATATGGCGAGCGGCATTCTGAATAACAGGGATGTAGAAAGAAAAAAAGCTCAATTTCTAAGAGTATTTACAGGTTCTGCTTCGAACGCTTTATTAGGTTATATCATGGAGGAGTTATCTAATTACGATGGGGATCCAGATATAAAAAGAAAAGTAATGGAAGTGGTAGCGTATTTCAGAAGTAATCCGACGCGAAAACTTCCTTGCGAAGTACCGTGTGAATTTAGCCAACAGAGTAATCGCCAAGGTAACTTGATCAAGGCGCTAGTATTTAGTTGGATTAATGATCCTGCGAAGTTGCGTATGGCTAGTGAGGATCTCGAACAAGTTAGCATACAGCGGGAACAGATTTTATGTTCCTTGGAAGGGTGGTGCTCTGAACATGATGCTGATGCTGATGTTGCTGGACCTGCTACGCCGCGAACAGCAGCTTTACCCGCGGAGGTGGTCGGTGCAGCAGCGCCACAACCAGCATGCGTGATGGTAGCGCCTGCTGCTCGAGCTCCAGGGGGTCTTCTGCATCATAATTTTGTTATGTTTCGCAAAGAACGGGATAGTTGGGTTCGATATGTTATTCCTGTTGAATATAATGAGCGTGATACGGTAGCGGAAGTAAAAGGAAAAATAAAAAGAAAAATAAGAGAAAGTGAAATGCAGCAGTTTGTTTCTCAGTCTCAAGGAGGGATTTCTACTCTTGAGATAGCGCTAATAGCTGGTAGTGGTCAGAATAAGAAAGAGATAGCAGACACAGATATTTTTCACGATCACCATACTGGAATTATCGAGGCAAGGCAACTAACAGTATCAGGGCCTATTTTTAGGACGATTGCCGGACGGTCCTACGTTGACATTCCTATTTGCCGTGATCGTGATACGGTCGGAGATGTAAAACGCAGGCTTGCAATACAACCAAACCCTCCTGTTGGTGAGCTAAGACTTGCGAATGCTGGTCAGATGTTAAATGAGGAAGAAATATTTTGGACTCCTGAAATGAATAGGAGGACATTTATTCGTATTACTCGTATTAGTATACTTGATACTCCTACTCCTACTCCTACTCCTACTCCTATTGCTACTCCTACCGCTTCTACGCCGAAAGGAAATTTCTTGACTCGAGGGGTGGTGGGTTGGTTTAAAGGAAAAGGAAAAGGAAAAGAAGCTGCAGTTGCAGCGGGGGCATCACCAGCACCGCAAGCTGTATCTTCGGCTCAACCTGCAGCTGCATCAACGCCAGTAGCAGCTCAGCCTTCTCCAGCGCCAGCGCCAATTTCTGCACTACCACCTGTTGTTGCAGCGGCAGCAGCTCCGAGTGTAACGCCACAACCAGCATCTCCAGCTCAGCCGGTTGCGCCTAGCGTGACGGCAGCGCTCGTGAGTGCAGTGCCTGCTGCACCTGTATCTGCTGCACGGACATTTGTACCTGCTCCAGTGGGTCCGTTGCCTGAGCAGTTAGTGCTTCGCATCATACGATTCGATAAGGAGCCTGATATTCATGTTAACGTTTCCCCTCATCGTGAGACGGTTGGGGATATCAAAGCAAAAATTCAAACGGCAACGGGTATTTCTGTAGATCAACAGGAGATAATAACAATTGATAAACGGCAACTAGGCGAGATAACCCTTCTAAGGGATACAGATTCATTATCCAATCTCGAACCTCATAGTAGGGATAAAACATTCTTTCTTGGTTCTTCTGCGCCTGCTGCAGCTGCTGCACCGGCAAGAACTGGCGCTAGACCATAATTTTTTCTCACGCACCTACGGTGCTTAAAAGCGAGGGCGCGTGGCATGTACCCCGGGCTGCGCGCTCCGCGCTTACCCGGGGCTATAAAGCTCTCGGTCGTAAACGACCTGATTGCGTTGTTGAATAAATCGGAAATGCTTTGGGGCACTCGGTGTAACCGAGCCGCGACCGTTAGGGAGCGTCACATGAATCTGATAAACGATGATATATACCCATCACACTTCAAGATGCGATTTTTAACATCCCATCTTGCGTCGAACTTTAAACGTTCTTCAATCGAAAAAGCTCGAAATAGAATAACTATTCCTGCGCTTTTTCTCAATCAGAACGTTTAAATTTCTTGCAAGCTGGGCGTTAAAATATCGCATCTTGAAGTATGATGGGTATATAATAATGAAACAGTTTAACCATTAGAAAGCAATTTACTATTATGAAGTAAGAAATTTCAGCTAAAAGCTATAGCACAGTGACGCTCCCTTACGGTCGCGGCTCGGTTACATCGAGTGCCTCACAGAGCATTTCCGATTTATTCAACAACGCAATCAGCTCGTAACGACCTACTCCTTATTCCACTATCACTTAAACGCCACCACTGTTGGGAATAATCTAGCCTCATCATAGAAAAATGTAATATCTCGATAACCAATAGATTCAAGTTGTGATGCCACTTCCCTGGATGATTGAAAATAACGGCATTTTAATTGAATAATATCGGCAAAAATAATTTGTTGAAACAAAGCGTGTTGTTGGTTGATTTTACGCATATCCCATTCACATACCTCAGTCATGCCGGGTGGGGGAGTCAAAAAGCTCGTCACCAATTTCCCACCGGGTTTTAATGCAGCATAAAATTCAGCAAACAAACCCTTCACTTTTTCGGGGTCTGGTTCGTAAATATTTAAACCATTGCTGGAAATTAAATCGAATGCATTTTCTATTCCTAAATGCCAAGCATCACCTTGTTCCAGTGTAAGAAACGATGATAGCTTTTTTTCATCCGCTAATTTTTTTGCTTCTGACAGCGCACCAACATCATAATCAATGCCAACCAGTTCAATAGTCGAGATACCCTGGTAATCAAGGTATAAAAGTTCACTCATCACGCCACAGGGAACGCAGGCAAGTTTTGCATCCTCTCTGACTTGCAATTGATTTTGTTCTAAGAATATTCGGAAGCGCTGCTGTGTTGCCAGCATGGTAGGTGCTGCAGTTAACATAAAGTTTTCAATATCTCCGTAAGGATTGATTATCTGACCCTCTGGCTTCTGGTGAACCCATGGGTAGGTCAGCATATAATGTGTCCAATAGCCATTGATGCCCTGATTTTGCAACAAAAAGCGACCAAACTCTAATTGACTTAATTGTTCTAGCAATGCGAGTTGTTGTTCTACACTCACATGCGGCTTATCACCCTCTCGTTTAATCCTATCAGCGATCTGATGAATAAATTGGTCGTCAGATGCCACGGTTGTTAAAGCATGCGACAATAATCTTGCTTGATTCACATTTCCCATCTATATCTCCTTAGTTAATATGACGCTGTAACATTTTAGTAATGTGCGCTAACACGATTTTTTTATGTAATTTATCACCAATAAAAAGATGTCCGCTGTCTATCTGATAAATGTCACACGAATGTTTTGTGTGCATCGACCAGCCGACATGCTCCTCTGGTGGCGACCAAATATCGCGTGTACCTGAAAATACCGTAATCGGAATATCGAGCGGCGCTTGCTCGCGATATTGATATTTTTTCATGATACCCATATCACCTAAAAATATCGGTATCGTTGCTTTTATGATTTCTCTATTAGTAACTTGACTGTGATAAGTAAACATCCCTGTTTCACTAAAAATTGTCGTGATACTGTTTAACTGAGCATCGTTTAAATGAGCCATGGCAGCATTTTGATTAAAATCAAATAAATTCAAGCCGACTGCATGAAAGCGATAGAGCAGTTTCTCCATCTTTTCTTGCGAGATACTGGGATCTGGATGCGCAGAGGCAAATAAATGGATTAGTTTGGATGACTGTTCTTTTTGCAGTCTGCGCGCCAATTCAAAGGCAACCAATGAACCGAAACTATGCCCAAAAAAAGCGAACGGTAGATCAAACTCATGCTGCAAATTTTTCATTAAAGCATCCAGCAGATGATCCATTTCTCCAGAAAAGCTTTCGTTTAATCGATTTTCCCTGCCTGGTAATTGTACAGGGCAAACTTCGATGTCATCAGGCAATTCTTTTTGCCACTGGCTATAAACAGAGGCGCCACTCCCAGCATAAGGGAAGCAGAATAAACGCATTTTTGCCTTTTTTTGTATTTTTCGATAGGCAATCCAGGGGTTAGTAGCTGTGGCATGCGCATTACTGTATAATTTTTCTAAAACAGGCCTAAATTCTTCTTCCAAGTAGGCAGATAGTTCTTGCAGCGTGGTCTTTTCATAAAACAATGTTCTGCGTAATTCGCCAAAATCCTGCACCAAACGTGCTCCAATTTCGAAACCAATCAAAGAATCAAAACCAAATGTTTCGTATTCGCTATTCACTGTGATGTCGTCAGGCGATAGCGCGAGCTTCTCAGCAAAAATGCGTTGTAGATATTTTAGAGTGAAGGCATGTAAATCGCTAGATGCTTTTGCCGATAGCAAAGAAACAGCGTGACTATTTTTCTGTTCTGCGTTAAACCAATAGCGTTGGCGAATGAAGGGGTAAGAAGGTAGTCCCGCAACACGCTGTAGTCTGTCGTGAATATAATAGTGTGAATGATCTATTCCGGCATTGATGATACCATCTTCACTTGCTAGAAACGTGCCTAGTGCCTTTGTTAATTCTGCAATAGAAGCAACAATAAATTCAATGCGTTTATCAAAATGCGCTCTCCCAACCTGAAGCGTGTAACTCAGTTCCGCTAAATCGACAGTTGATTGATGATTGTGTATCCACGCAAGTAAATCACTGGCTTTTTTTCTCAGACTTTCCAGTTTTTTGGCGGATAGAATAATTAAATAAGCCTGTTTTCGTTTAGTGGGTTCTTTTGCCAATGTTGGCGGCGCTTCTTCAATCACAATATGGCTATTGGACCCCCCAAAGCCAAAGGAACTGACACCTGCCCGTCTTGCTATCTCGTTGCCATCGGTATCATGTAATCTTTTCCATTCTTGATTTTTATCTATGATATAAAATGGGCTGTCTTCTATTTTAATATAAGGATTTAAGTCTTTAAAATGCAAGTTAGCAGGAATGGTGCGATGCTGCATAGACAATAGCACTTTAAACACGCCGGCCATGCCAGAAGCGGGCTCTAAATGCCCTGCATTCGTTTTAACAGACCCAAGCCCACAATAAGCTTTTTTTAATGCTGGCTTGTTCAGTGACTTAGCCAATGTGCTGAAAGCTTGTTTTAAGCCTTCGATTTCGATCGGGTCGCCTAATTCCGTGCCAGTGCCGTGTGTTTCTATGTAAGTGATGGTTTCAGGATCAATGCCTGCTTGTTTTATTGCGCTAACAATCAATTCACTTTGTGCTGCAGCATTCGGTGCAGTTAAGGATTGCGCTCTGCCGCCGTGATTGGCTGCAGTTCCCTTTATCATACCATAGATATGATCACCATCAGCTTGCGCTTGATTGAGTGGTTTTAATAAAATGGCTGCAACACCTTCACCTTTCACATAACCATTTGCTGACTTATCAAATGTTTTACAGCGACCATCCGGCGATAATGCGCCTAGCTGTGTTGTGGTGACAAACGTATCGGGATCTAATATGAGACTCACACCACCTGCAAGTGCTGTGGTGCATTCGCCGTTTTGAATAGCGCGCACAGCGCGATGAATGGCAACCAGAGAGCTAGAACAGGCTGTGGCAACAATTTCACTGGGACCATGAAAATCAAAGAAGTAGGAAACGCGGTTGGCGATCATGGTGTGTGAGTTGCCTGTTGCAACATGACCGTGAAAAGTCTTTCCTTTTGACTCAATGAGCTTTTGATATTCGGAAAATTCCACCCCTGCAAACACGCCCACGTTATGCCCTGACAGCGCAAGCGGGTTATAACCGGCATCCTCAATGGTTTTCCAAGCGATTTCTAAAAATAATCGCTGTTGCGGATCCATTAAATTCGCTTCGCGAGAAGACATGTTAAAGAAGCTGGCATCGAAGGTATCAACGGTTGGCAAAAAACCGCCCCATTTCGAGTTGGTTTTTTTATCTTGTTTCGTATCGCTATAATAATCACGCCAGTTCCAGCGCTCGCCCGGCACTTCACTGATGAGATCATTTCCAGCAAGTAGATGTTGCCAGAAAATATGATGGTCTTCTGACTGCGGAAACATGCCATGCATACCGATAATAGCAATAGGTTCTGCTTTGTCCGTTTTATGTGATTTAACTGGCTTTATCTCAGATTGTATAGCAGTGGGTGTGGCCTGGTTCAGGTTATCCAATAAATAATTGCTTAGCGCGTCAACATTGTTATAGCTAAAAAAGACAGTGGGCGGCAATGCTATGTTGTAGTGTTCTTCCAGTGCAAGCGAGAACTCTTTAAATGAAATAGAATCAAACCCATAATCACTGAATGCTGTATGTGCTTCAATTGAAGCAGTGTCTATTTTCAGTATCAGTGACATCTGTCGGTAGAGATCTTGTTGTATGCGCTGCAAGAGAGGTGCTTCTTCCTCTGCTGTAGCCTGTTGAATAGGATGATGCGCTGGTGTCTGTGCCAGCCAATAGTAATCCTTTTCAAAAGGATACGTTGGAAGTGAGATGCGTATTTTTTCGCTGGCAGTATATAGGCGATTCCAATCCAGATCGTAGCCCTGTGTATAGAGATTGCCGAGCGCAAGTAACTTGCCTTGATCGTTCTCACCTGTTAAACCATCATTTATTTCATCGTAAAGTTGTCGCAAAAGGGGCGCAAAAGCATCCTGATTCTGTAATTTTCCATTGTTATGCATGTTGATAATGGCATTATCAACAACTGTATTTTGTTGTATGGCGCGAAGGGTTTTTTGTAATGTTTCTGTTGAATTGACAACAAGAATGCATCGTTTATCAAAATGATTGCGTCCGGTATTTAGGGTATAGCTTATTGCTGCAATAGAGGGCGATGTTTGTTGCAACAGCCAATTGTGCAAATCTTGAATGCGAGCCATGAGTGCTTTCGCTGTCTTAGCGGATAGACTAATTAAATAAGGTTTTTGCACAACATGCGTGACTGGCAACGGCGAATGTATCGGCGCTTCTTCCAGAATCACATGTGCATTTGTGCCGCCAAATCCAAAAGAACTGACGCCCGCGAGTCTTCGTTGTTCGTGGCCTGCTTGGTTTTTCAATCGTGGCCATGGCATTGCTTTGTCAACAATGAAAAAGGAGCTATCTGTTAGTGTAATATGCGGATTCAATTCCTCGCAGTGTAAATTACCCGGCAGTTTTCCATGCTGCATCGCCAGTAGCACTTTAATGATGCCCGCTATCCCAGCTGCTGGTTCTAAATGTCCAATATTGGATTTGATTGACCCTAAGCCGCAATAAGGGGTTGCAGTGGTTTTATTATGTTGTTCCTGCGATAAAATACTGAATGCTTTTTTTAGTCCATTAATTTCAATGGGATCCCCTAAGGCTGTGCCAGTGCCATGTGTTTCAATGTATTGCATATCGTTAATGCTAATATTTGCCTGACGGCAAGCGGCAACAATCACCTCTGCTTGTGCAATAGGATTGGGCGCTGATAATGAGCTAACATGTCCGCCGTGATTCGTTGCGCAACCTTTGATAACGCCGTAAATGTGATCGTTATCAGCCAATGCTTTTGTTAATGGCTTAAGCAGAATGGCAGCAGCACCTTCTGCGCGTACATAACCATTAGCGTTTTTAGAGAATGTTTTGCATTGTCCGTCTACACTCAGCATACCTGCTTTGGTTGCGGAAATATAAGCGGTAGGTGTGAGTAATAAGTTAACGCCACCTGCAATAGCAACTTCGCAATCACCGGATTGAATGGCCCTCACGGCGTGGTGAATAGCAACCAAGGAACTGGAGCAAGCTGTATCAATCGCTTCGCTCGGGCCTTGGAAATTCAGTAAATACGAAACGCGATTTGCGATTAAGCTACGCGTAATGCCTGTTGTGAGATAAGCATCATTGATATCTTGTTTTTGCAGCAGTTCTGCATAATCATTGTTAAATACACCGACATACAAACCAACTTTTGCGTTGGCAATGGCTGTGGTCGAGTAACCCGCATCTTCAATCGTTTTCCAAACGGTTTGCAGAAAAAGACGTTGTTGTGGATCCATCAATTCTGCTTCGCGTCGTGAGATATTAAAAAAACCAGCATCAAAATGACCGACACCGTTAATAAACCCGCCCCATTTTACGATTGTTTCGTAGGCTTTCCAATCCCAACGCTCAGTAGGAATTTCAGTAATTGCATTTTTTCCTGAATATAAGTTATTCCACAAGGTTTCTACATTATCTGCGCCTGGAAACACGCCACTCATGCCAATAATAGCAATATCTGCATTGATTGGTGTATTGGCGAGGGTGTTGTTATCCGGTGCTTGGGGTGCGTCGCCAACGATATCATTAAAAAATTCCCCCAATGTTGTATATTCATATAAGCTAGCAGGCATCACATTTAAGTGATACGCATCATTCAGTAATGTGCTTAGTTTTGTAATACTAATGGAGTCAAAATCATATTGACTGATAGGGGCTGTGAGATCGATATCATTAACGTTAATATCTAACGCTTCTGCAACATGCTTTATATAATCAGCACGGATAATATCCCCTTTCATATAAGGCATGGTTGATTTCGTATATTGTTTGATAATAGGCAAACTACCTTCTGCTATTTTCTTTTCACATAATTTTCTCTGTAATTTCCCGCTAGCAGTGCGCGGGATGGTGTTCTGGCTTGTCAGTATCACACTATGCAGAGGTAGTCCGTGCTTTTGCGCAATGATACGTCTTATTTTCTCATTGATTTCATTCTGAATGGACTCGGATATGTTTGTGTCTGTAAGTTCTTGAACGAGCATCACCGCTTCTTTGTTTTCTATCCTTGTAGAAAAAGCAACGCGGATATTATTCACAGGCATATTTGCTAGGGCAATTGCCACAGATTTCTCTAGATCCAGCGGGTAATATTTTTTACCATTCAAAACGATGATTTCTTTTAATCGTCCAGTCAGAAATAACGCTGATTCATTCAGAAATCCAAGGTCTCCTGTTCTAAAAAAAAGGTGATCCGTGTCTGGTAAGGTGGCGTTGAATACGGCACGGGTCTCCTCTGGACGACGCCAATAACCCTCAACCACTGATGCGCCTGCTAACCAGACTTCCCCAATTTTTCCCCGAGACAGTGGTTGCAAGGTGTTGGGATCGACTATTCTCACAGAGAGTCCTTCTATTAGCGTCCCGCTACTGACGTACCTGGGCTGATCAGTTATCTTTGCTTCAGTGAGGGCAGCCACATTCATTTTTATTTTTTCAGCATCTAATGCCACATAAGGAGGTTCTTCTCCGTATCGGGTGACTGAAATCGCACCTGTCAATTCAGACATGCCGTAAGCAGAGCAAAATGTACTGGGACGAAAGCCGCAGGCAGAAAATTGTTTGCTAAATTTAACGAGCGTATCGTGCTGAACATTCTCGCCACCATTAATTGCCACCTGCCAGCTCTGTAAATTGAGATGGGTTTTTTCTGTTTCTTTGATGTCTTGTGCGCAGAGATGATAGCCGAAATTAGGACAGCCACTGTGTGTAACCTGGTGTTGTGTGATGGCTTCTAACCATGTTAAGGGTCGTTCAACAAATGCTTTGGTGGGCATCAAGATACCTAAGCTACCCTGATATAGCGGCACGAGTATGCCACAGACCAGGCCATAGACGTGGGTATGGGGAGCCCAGTTTAGCGTGATACTATCGTTTGTATAGTGCCAGGCTTTGGCAGTATAGCGCAGGCTATGCATTAGGTTAGCGTGACGAACAACAGCTGCTTTTGGTGTAGAAGTTGATCCCGAGGTATATTGCAGATAAGCAATGGTTTTATCATCAATGAACGGTAGCGTCGTTGCTGGGACAGTGATGACGCTGATTAATGTCGTATCTTCAATAAATGGCTTTTCCCGTAAAGTTAATGCGGAGAACGCCTGGTTGACGACGCCAAGATAGGCATGTGTAGTAAAAATACCTTTGATATCAGCATCAAGTGCGATTGTCTGTAGCAATGATTTTGATTTTTCAAATTCGTTTACGGGAGGGCATTGAACGGGAACAGCGATGACACCAGCATAGAGACATCCTAAAAAACCAACAATAAAATCCAGGCCTGGTGGGTAAATCAGTAAGACGCGCTCGCCACCGAGATTTCTGCTAAGGAGATAAGCTGCTAAACGGCGGGCTTTTGTATCGAGCTCTGCATTTGTTAATTGTGCGGTTATTTCCGTATGTTTCCCTAAAAAGAGATAAGCGGCATTGCCTGGGTTTAAGGCAGACCTTTTTATCAACAGAGATACTATATTTGGCATTAATGGTTCCTTCATTATTTGCACGCATAGTAGGGGGCAGAGCCTGATGCATTATGCACTTTTAAAAAGAATTTGCAATCGCGTGCTTTTTCTTAACTAATAGAAATAAATAATGTAATATGAGCTAATTGTTCAAAAGGAATTGTTTATCGTGAAAAAGATTCTTTATTATAGCGTGGCCAGTGCCTTATTTTTCATTTCACATCAAGCAGTTGCGTCAGATTTTAGCTTGCCATTTGTGAACGCATCAGGGTTGGGCGAACTCTATGCGGATTGGGCGTCTTCAGCGACGGATGCCAGTACCGCTTATACGAACCCTGCAGGGTTAATTCGATTAAAGCATCAACAATTAGTATTTGCTGGATTAGGGATTAATAGTCGAGCGCAATTCACGGGTACAACGACGCCACCATTTCCGCCTTCATCGCCCCAATCTGGGCGTGCTTCAAGTTATATAGGCGTATTCTTACCCTCATTTTATTATGCTTTGCCTCTTTCGGATAAGTTGGTAGTGAGTTTTAGCGAAACGGTTCCTTTCGGTTTAGGGACGAGTTATGCAAAAACATCCATTGTGCGTTACGCTGCTACCAGAAGCCAAGTGGCAGTCATTGATATTGGCCCTAGTCTTGGCTATAAGATAACAGATGCGTTCTCTGTAGGCTTAGGTATTGATTTTCAACGATTATCTTTCACATTGAACAGTATGTATGGTCCACCGCTTTCCGTTCCAGATGCTGAAGGCCAGAACACATTAGCAGGTTGGGGGTATGGTTGGCATGGTGGCGTCTTGTATCAAGTCAAAGAAACAAGTATTGGGTTTAGCTATAACTCAATGGTGATGTTTCACACGAATGGGTATAGCCAAGTGTTCGCGCCTGTGGGGGATTCGAGAAATACAAATCAACGCACGAACGGTGCACTGCCAGCACGTGCTCAGCTGAGTATTACACAAGACATCACGCCACGTTGGACGGCGAGCGGAACAATCTTTTATACCAACTGGCAAACCTTCCAGCAGCTCACAATGCGTAGCACCGTTTTTCCCGGTGGTGGTGTTGCCTCTGTTACCATTCCTTTTCAGTACCATAATACCTTAGATTATTCTATCGGCGGGAGTTTTAAAGCGAGTGAGAAATGGCTATTACGCGCTGGTGTAGAGTTTATGAATACGCCTTCTAATGATCGTACCCGTTCTGTTGTAGACCCTATTGGTTGCGCAACTTTATTAGGTATTGGCGCGCATTATCAGCAGAATCGTACGATTGGTTATGATGTTGGCTATGCACATGGTTTCTTCCAGCAGACACCAATTAATCTCATCACGCCTTTAACAACAGCAAACGGACATTCAAATGCGAGCACAAATATTTTTGGTGGCCAGTTAACGTGGGATATTGCCTGATGTTTAGCTAACGGTTTCTTCTTCCCATTTGTGTTTCAGTAATTGCGTCAGCTCCTTTGTTTCTATAGGTTTACTGAAATAATAGCCCTGTATCAGATGGCAACCTGCTCTTTGTAAAAAAGATAACTGTTCTTTTGTTTCTACACCTTCTGCGAGTACCTTGACGTTGATTTTTTTCGCTAGCGCAATCGTATTTTCAACAATAGCTCTGCTGTCTTCATTTGTCGCGACATCGCGTATAAATGATTGATCAATCTTTAATTTATCGATATCAAATAATTTAAGATTGCTGAGTCCGGAATATCCTGTGCCAAAATCATCGATTGCCAGTGATAATCCCATGGCTTTCAACTGCTTCACGATGGGGATCGTTTCATTCAAAAAAGCCTCTGATTCTGTTAATTCTAGTTCGACATGAGCAGGCGAAAGCTGGGTTGTCTTTAGTATGTGGGCGAAGGTTTGCACGATGTCTTTTCTACGTAGCTGTTTGGAAGATAAATTAATAGCGACCTTTAGCGCAGTAAAACCTTGGTCGTGCCAAATTTTGGTTTGCATACACGCTGTACGGAATGCCCATTCCCCGAGGGGGATGATAATGCCATTATTCTCAGCAAGCGGGATAAATTTCCCCGGCGATATCATGCCGAGACTGGGATGATTCCATCGAAGGAGTGCTTCAACGCTGCAAACTTTTCCTGTTTTTAAATCAACGACGGGTTGATAATGTAAGATAAATTCATTATTTTTTAACGCGATATGTAAATCGCGTTCTAATGCTAATTGTTCTGCAACATCAATGTTGTTTTTTGTAGAAAAAATATTGATATTGTTGCCACCCATTTCTTTTGCTCTTAGCATGGCTGAGGTAGCATTCATCAATAATAATTTACTTTGATGGCCATCTTTGGGGTACATGCTTGCCCCAATACTGGCTGTTAGTTTAACGGATTGTTTTTTAACGCGAATCGTTTCATCTAAGATAAAAAATAAAGGCTGAACCGCTTTTTCGATATCGTTAGTGTCATCCAAAAATTCTATTAAAATAACAAAAATGTCTTTGCGAGAAAGTGTGATAGTGTAGTGAACTGCGCCAATATTTTTGTCGAATGATTTTTTGAACCGTCTAGCAACTGTTTTGATCACGGAATCAGCTGTTTCATGGCCAAAGCCATCATCAATTTTCTGTATTTCATTTAGCACGAAACAGGCCACCGCGAAGGATCGGTTATTTTGATTTGCCGATACGGTAGCTTTTTCAAAATATTCTTGTAATAACCGTTGGTTTGGTAAATCTGTTAATAAATCATGCGTAGCCTGGTAAGTAACCAGTTTGAGTGAGTCTTCTAATTCGATGGTGCGCTCTTTGACGCGGTCTTCGAGAAAGGCATTTGCTTGTTCTAATTTCTTATTTAAAGCAACATTTTCGAATGTCAGTTTAAAAGATTTCTTTATCAGGTTGTTGCCTATGTACGAGGTGATGAGAAGAAAGGTTGCTAGAATAAACAAACTGAGGCTAAAGCCCAGTGTTAAACGTGCAGGTGCGCCTGAGGTCATCATGGCGTGAAGTGAATAGAAGCTGTGATAGACCAAGTAAGGCAGCACCAAACAAACAGTGCTAATCGCATTTGCTTTGAAATCAGTGAGTGTTGCCATGCTAAAACCGAATAGCACAACTTGCAAGAACGTCATGGTGTACAGTAGGTATTGTATACTATTGATCTCAAACACCACACTCATGCTGCCCCAAACCAAACAGATCGGTATTAATATACAGTGGTATACTGCTAGCCAAGGCTTCATCTGATGTGGTTTAACGCGAGAGCGTTGATAATAAAAAGAAAATATAATTTCAATGAGGCTTGTAAAGAACAGTGCGCTATACCAGGTTAACAGAAGAGGAAGTGGTACCTGCGTATGTAGCATCCAAATGACAAACAGGCCCGTAATGATGTTTGTAGAAGCGCCTACCTTCATCATTTTTAATTGCATTTCGTTGAGTTCATAAGTCACGCTTTGGTCGAGGTTAATTTCCCCCTCTTCTCCATGTGGTAGAGAGGAAGACAGTGCCGATTTCTTTTTTATATCAATAAAATCAACCATCTTTGCGTTCTCATTCACTGTTATCCTTTCATTATATCACTATTAGATGCGTCTTTGATGAGTGCATGGTGGTTTTAATGATAACAATTTGAAAATATTGAATTTACTGTTATATCCGGTTTATTTGAGTGTTTTATTATGTTTTATTAAAAGTAAGCGGCTGAAAAAAATTTGCTGATATGGGATTGAATCTGATAGAGTATGCGGCGTAACGCTCAACATAAGGGATTTAACTCATGATTTCTTCATCAATGGAGCATCAAACTGGTCGTGAATGTCGCGAAGAAATAGCCGAAAATCTTTTTATCGGGGATCATGCGAAGTTAACGCTGGCTGATGTGCGGCGGGTAGCGACACAAGGTGTGTCGGTGAAGTTGAGTAGCCAAGCATATCAATCCATGACATGCTCGTATGATTATTTGAAAGAACGTATGGATCAACGGTTGCCTGTCTATGGATTAAATACCAATTTTGGTGATCAGAGTGGTTTAATAGATCCTAATTTGCATTGTGAGAATAGTGATTTATATCTCGAATCGATTAGTGCGAGGCAGCGCAATATTGTTAAATCGCTTTCTTGTGGCGTGGGGGATGTTGTTTCGCCGGCAATTGTAAAAGTCACCATGTTATTGAGAGCGCATTGTCTTGCGCAAGGATACTCCGGTATAGCGCCAAGCATGGTGGAATCAATGATTGCTTTTATTAACGCTGATGTTATTCCGGTTGTTCGTCATTACGGCTCTATTGGTGCAAGCGGTGATTTGATTCCGTTATCAATGATTGCTGCTGCAATGAGTGGCGAGGATGTTGATGTTTTGTATGGTAATGAGACTATCAAAGCAACAGAAGCGATTGCAAAAGCAGGTATCCGCAAACTTGATCTTAAGATGCGTGATGGTTTGGGGTTGATCAACGGCACTTCATTTATGACTGCAATCAGTGGACTGGCGCTTTATGATCTCAGACGCTTATTTAATCAAATGCTAACAGCTGTTGCGATGTCTCTAGAGTCGATGCTCGTGATCAGTAGCGCTTATCATCCGCTGGTGCATCAACTGAAGATGCAAAAAGGTGAACAAGCGATAAATCAGTTCATGTTGTCTTTTTGGGAGGGTAGTCGTTTGGTGTCTGACTTAGAGGATGTGCGCAGTGCGAATGCAGCACATCACAAAGCAGGCGCAGAGGCGACATTTACTAAGCCTGTACAAGATTGTTATTCGATTCGTTCAGTCTCTCAAGGTTTTGGTCCTTTCCATGAAAATTTAGCACAAGCTGTGCAATGGATAGAGAATGAGATGAATTCTGTTAACGATAATCCTATTATTGATGCTGCGCATGATAAAATATATCACAGTGCAAATTTCATGGGTTATTATGTGACGGACGCTTGTGATTTATTAAAAATGAATATTGCGCAGGCTTCAACATGGCTGCATGCTTTGTTAGCCAATATGGTGCATGCAAGGAAGAGTCATCAGTTGCCGACTAATTTGGTTCCTAATCCAGCGATTAATAATGGTTTCCGTTCTATGCAATTGTTATCGGCAGCATTAGCGGTGCAGAATCGTAAATTAGCGCAATCGCAGCAGGCTTTTTCATTGCCAACAGAAGGTGATAATCAGGATGTTAATAGCTTGGGAACGCACGCAGCATTTGATTTTCAGGAATCTGTTGCGAATTTGGAGCGATTAACAGCGATTATGTTGCTCGCTTCTGCGCAGGCATTGGAATTACGTGGTATAGAGAAGGCAAGCAAGCGTGCCCAAGCTGTTTTTCATACTATTCGCCAGTATTCACCCATGCTAGTTGCCTGCCGACCGATGACCGATGAGCTTTATCGTGTGATTCAAGTGCTGCGGGATGAAGAAATTTAAGCGTCACCGACCTGATGCTGAGTGAGTGTTGCTTTAGTCATTAAGAGAAAATTTCTGCATATTTTTTCTCTAGGGTTTTGACTTCCTCTTCAGTTAATGAAGAGAATTCGTTTTTTCTAGCGCGCTTAGACAGAATACCTTTTTCTTGGTGCATAAAGCGGAATAATAAATCAACTGTTCTATCAGGCATATCGATATAATTCCTAATGAAAGTTTTCATTTCGTCGTACTTTTTTAAATAATCGACTTCTTCTGGCAAGGTTTTTTCAATAGTGACTTTAATGCACTCATATAGAAATTCAGCTTGTCTGGTTGCATCAAAATAACGATAAAAATTAATTGTATTGTTCAATACTTCAATGTTCCCTCTTTCTGTTGGTCGCCATTGAATGAATCTTAGTAATGGCTTGGAATAAGATTCGAGTATCTCTCGATATTCTTTAATATGTTCTAAGATAACAGATGAAACTGGGAAAATAATATTCATTGGCGTAAATTTTTTCTCAGCGAGTACATGATGTATTAAATAACGATGAATTCGTCCATTTCCATCTTCAAAAGGGTGGATAAAGACGAATCCAAAAGCGATGCTTGCGGCAGCTAGGACAGCATCAATATCGCTTTTCTGAAGAAGTTGATTTGTTGCGATTAATCCATTCATTAAGGAATAAAGATCTTGAGGGCGAGCTGAGATGTGAGCGGGAATGGGCATGCCCGTTGACCTTTCGTGCTCACCAATGAATCCTCCTTCATTGCGGTACCCATAGTGCGTGAATCTAAAGTCAGAAATAATAATTTCTTGTAAGCGAAGAAACTCGTCGTCAGAAAGTGCTTGCGATCCCGCTTGACCGATTGTTTGTCCCCATCGTTCGGCACGTTTCTGTGGTGGCGTCTCGCGCTCAATAGCAAAAGAAGCTTTTGAGTCCTTTAATAGGAGAAATGCGGCCGCTCGCGTGAGTATATCGGGATGAACGGTATCTATTACATTTTGCGCTTGTTGACTTAGATTCATACTAATAAATGCTTCGAGTTTTTGTGTTTTTCGAATCATAGGGCAAAAATCGGGTGTGCCAGGCAGATTGTTTCTCACGCGATGTCTTTTCGAGATGCTAGAGAGGCCGGCATATTGCAGTGTTGTATCTACAACATCTACTAGACTGATTGCTTTGGCGTCTGGCAATGCTAGCTTAGTATTTTGTAGCCATTCATATAAGAACCATAATTTTCGTGTATAAGAACCTGTGGGATGTAATGTAATCAGCGCTAGCATTTCCTCTGGCTTGATAACATCAAAAAGCGCTTTCAAAATCGATAGATTGATACCTTCATACTTTAAAGCATAAGTTAGATGCCCGATCAAGGTGTCGTTAGGGGTGTGTCGTGGCGTCAGCATTATCCACCCTTCTTCTTGATACCGGGTGAATTTATGACTGATAGCGGATAGTATTTCTGGTAAGGATACCCTTAGGTCATATGTTTTCATTAAAGCGGAATATCCTGCAAGCAATACATTGCCCTCAGGCAGACGCCTGCCTTGAAAAACGCTCATATAGTGTGAAAAATCATTATTTTTTTGCATAAATCATGAAAAACGATTATTTATACGACCAATTTCAATTATATCATGAAAAACTATTATTTTTCTTGAAAAATAGTTTGAAAAGCATAGTTTTCATGAAAAATTATTTTTTCTTTATAAATTAATGAGTTATTGATCATATCCTTATGATTTAATACAAGTTATTATTGTGAGATACGCATAAAAGCATGAAAAAATGAGAAGATAAGCAGGGTAGACTGGCTATAACATGGATCCATTCCTTAACCCTTACGCTAGGGGTTGAGGTGGGGGAATTGTTCCCGCCACTGCGAGAACTGAAAGTGCCTTATAGGAAACGATTAGAAAAAAAATAATATGATTTCACGGCCATGCTTTTTTGTGGCGTAGTTAGTTTTCATAACGAGCTATTTCAACTATATGTTTTTGCAATTCTGATAAATTATCAGTTAATGTCAGTGGAAAAGCTTCACATATTTCACCTCTCATCATTGGTGGATGCAATGCTTCGCAAGAACGACGTGGCCATTGCAATAATCGTGATTCAGATAAATTATTTCTTATCTGGTAGTGATTTGTTGGAGTAAACGAATGCCAACGCTCATGAAGTACAGCGCTGGCTGCTGTGTCGATTATTTCAATATGCTCAAACTTTCTTGTGCTGTCTTCAAGCCATGCTGAATGAAGTAATTTGATTGCTTCACTATCAGAGGTAGGGGCACCATATCCAAATATGCTTAATGTGAATGCACTTTTAAATAAAATTCTAGCGCTATTCCAGGCTTCGCGAATATATCTGTTAGCATGGCCAGAGTAATTTTTATTCCTTATAGGATACAATAATGGCACATCTGAAAACTGTTTATGGCAAGTGGGGCATTCATTTAGCCTCCTTCCTAGTTGATTATCTTTTTCGCAATAACCAATTCTTACATTGCCATGAAGGAAAAATATTTCAGGTAATTTGACTATATCACGGTTGCGCACATAAGCATCAAATAAAAACGGATCCCAGTTAAAAGTAAATATTGCATCTTTCTCGCGTAATGATAATAATAATCTGTCATAATCAGTTACCCGATTGGGTAGTGTTAATGATAAAAAATATTTATTTATTTTTTCTTCCAATGAGTTTTTAACTGTAATATCGTCTACATTTTGGTATGTAGCTTCAAAATTCTGTTTTGGATTAATGTTTGCATCAGTGAATAATTTGCCAAGCCCAAGAATTTCAGCAAAATCATCCATAAGCGGTAGCTTTTTCCCTGATTCTTCGCCATTTGGGAAAGCAGCTCTGCTGGCTCCTGCTCCCAACAAAACAACATGTGGTTTGATATTTTTAGGATTTTGAATCAGAGCTTCCTTGTTCATATCGGATACCCCCACATCTTATGTCAGCTATTTTTAAAGCCGGCAACAATCCATTGAAAGCAGAGACTAAGTGCAAGTAGTAAAAATGGTATCCCAAACCCATAAATTAAAATGTTATGTATCGCATCCCAAAATAAATGATTATCAGGTTTTGATTTCATGGATTGATATAATTTTTCTGATAATTTTTCATCAGGTAAATCCTTGTATTCAGGAAATAATTTTCTAAATTCGGATACTGTATACCAACAATATTTTTCCGAATCGCTAGTGTAATTTTTGCCGAGTTCACCTCTTGCCAAGGTGCAGTCAACTGGTAGTGCCAGAGTTGCAGTTGTTGGATCAAATTGACTTTTAGAATATTTTAAATTATCAAAATTAAGTGTGATTGCTGCAAAAATAAATATTATTGCAAAAATTACCCATAGTCTCAATAATCCGCGACGCATGTTCATGTGTGTCAATCTCCGAAAATACTAATTAACTCTTTTATTTGGCGATGACATAACAGCTTCCACTTCATCAGGTGTAAATAGAAAATTACTTTGTAGAATAGCGCCAAAATTTTCTGGGTTGTGTTGAAGTGTGGGTAGTGCTGCTTTAAATTGCTGTGGAGTGACCCCCTTTTTAACTGCTATATCAATAAATGCTTGTACATCAAAGCCTAGTTTAGCTTGCAAGAAGCCAGCTATCAGGTAATATTTTTTTTCTAAATTAGCGGATGTATTTTCCACCTCGGAAATTTTAGAGGTTAACTGTGTAATCTGAGATGATAGTTGAGAAGGGATGGAGGCTTGTGTAGCTCGTATATCTGCTATCTGAGATTTCAGTACAGGTATGTACAATAAGTAACTTATTGCCATGAGAGCGACAGTGCTTATTATTGTGGCAATGGCGGTGTTAACTATGCTCTCTATTTTTATCATAACTACAATCCCTGGTAGTGTTTAAATAATTCTAAATTTAAAGTAGCATCGTATTGGTTCGAAATCTAGGCTATTAAAAGAAGACGGTTAAAAAAATAATATGATTTCTCAGTCATAACGGCTATCTACATAATAAAGAGAAATTTAAATCTGCTATTAATGGGCGCGGCAAGAGAGCATCCAGGATGCCTGCTGATTACTTTTTGATAACATTTCTTAATCTGCAAAGAGATTCTGCGTTCTGCTTGACAGGAGGCTCAATGCTGGTTATGTTACATTTATTAAAAATTAGCTAACTATAGGGGATTGCGATGGAACAAATTTCAAATACAGAGAAACAAGCCCGATACAGAAAGAAAGAGCAGCTTAAGCGTCGGGGAGATCAGATTTTACGCAAATGGCAACTGGAGCCTTGGAAGCATCATCAAAAGAGCCTACAAGAATTGCATCATCTTATTGAGGCAGCTATTAAGCTTCCACCTGGCTGGACTGACGAAGATTATTTGAATGCAGAAAACAAGCTTTATCATGTCTATTCAGAAGTGGTTTCACCAGTCAATCAGCTTGCAACTGATGTGCGCGAAAGTCGAAATATTACTTTCGAATCTATAAATCCTTCTGATTTACCTAAGATAAACGCTGATTTGGCAAGGGCGGAAGAAAATACAAATGCATTAGCCTCGCACCTTATTTCTGCACTTAACTTATCTGCTTGCAATGAAGCAGATCAAGCAGCCGCCTTAATGGAAGCCGTGAGATTTGTGGGGAGAAATTTAACCAATAATCGCGAAGTTCCCTGTACTCAGGCGACAGCAATGTGCCTTGCTACTATTAATCCCATATACACTCGCCCAAGTTGGTTTACTCAAAAAATTGCAAACACTTTTTCTAGATTAATTCATCCTGAATTATTACGAGAAATTGGAAAATATTTAATTAATCAAAATAAAGGTTAAGGATCACTTTTATCTTTTTATCACCCTGCGTCGTCACTCAGCTTCCTTATGCCACTGTGCGCGGTCAATGATTTCAACTGTGCAATAGCGATCTCATTTAATTTTTTTAAACGATCTGACTGAGATAATCCCATGCGGATAAATTCTGCATTCATTGCTTCGATATTAGCTAGCACTAAGAGTTGCTCTATAGTGGCATATTCTCGCATATTCCCCTCCTGATTTGGATTAGCATCGCGCCACTCTTTTGCCGTTTGGCCGAACAGCGCGACATTCAGCACGTCCGCTTCGTTTGCATAGATATAATTGACCTGTTCCTGGCTAACCAATGTAGGGATAATATGCGCCTTAATAGCATCGGTGTGGATGCGATAATTGAGCTTAGACAAAGTACGGTTGAGATTCCAATCAAGTGATAAACGTCGATTTTCATCTTCTTTAAGCCGTTGAAATTCTTTGATTAAGTAGAGTTTAAACTCGGGACTTAACCAAGAGCCGAATTCAAAAGCAATGTCTTTGTGAGCATAAGTTCCGCCAGCATACCGGCCTGCGCGCGACTGAATGCCAACAGCACGTGTAGTTTCTGTCCATTTTTTGGGCGTCATGCGGAAGCTGTTCAGTCCAGCCTCAGTTTTAAAGGTGTCGAATTCGACACCTTTAAAACTTGGATTATGCATTTGTTCCCAAATGCCTAGAAATTCCAATGTGTTACGGTTGCGCATCCAATTATGGATTAAATCCTCACCCCCAAACTTTTTAGCCATATCTGTTAAGCAGATATAGTCTTCCTCATCTTGTGAAAGAATACTAATGGCTGTGCCTTGCACATTGATGGTAACTTTCTTTTCTTTTGCCATATTAGACCTCTTGATAATTCTTTTTTACTCTCGCGAATTCATAGAAACGATTTGTGAATAACATAGTTCCACCGTGTCTTTGATGCTGTCTACGGTTTCTACCCAAGCTAAACCAGAGTTTTCTTCAAATATTACTCTGGTGTTTCCGGTTTGCTGGCTAATAGCTACATCTCTGAAAGGAATATAACCTTTAACAATGCCAATTAGTGCTGCACTTTTAATGGAAGTTGTGCCATCAATAGCAATCATTTCTGGGCGAATGATAACTGGACTACCACTGTTCCCAGGGAATATGTTTGCGTCTATCAGGAAAAGCGATGCACGGTTATCAAGTAAATCCCTTATTCGCGCGATGGATCCTGACCGTGATATTGCATGACTACTTTGAGTAGAAACGATGCCCATCGGAAAGCCTAGGACAAATACACCATCACCTTCAGAGGCGCCATTTTTTTTCAAATCAGATACTGACATGGTGTGTTCATCTAATTTAAAAAAATCAAAGACAGCAGAATCACCTTTAAGGGTATTGGGGTTAATATTGAAAGCAGCAACATCCACTTCGATGGAGTTATGTCCTACCCATATTGGGTTGTCATTATTTCTTAATTGAACAGGGTAGTCTTTTATGCGTGCGCCTTGCAGAGTGTTAAACCTCAGGACTATTGCCAAGTTGTTTTGTAGTACATGTTTATTTGTAACCAAGAAGGTGTGGTAGGTCTTTTGTCCATTTTTATCTCTTACTGGTTGTCCATCTGTATCAGTGAGTGGCCGACCAACGATGAATCCCGTTCCAATCCAGTGGGTTGTATCTGTAGCTTGAATGCCGATTGATACAACGCAGTCCAAAAAGAAGGGTGGGATCAAAGCCATAAGAACGTGTCCATGTTGTGTAAGAGCGGTTACAAATCGGTTACATTTTATTTTTAATGCGCTTTCAGATTTCTCAATATATCTATAACCAATTGATTTTACTACTGGGCCCACTAGGACTTGAACCTAGGACCAAAGGATTATGAGTCCTCTGCTCTAACCAACTGAGCTATGGGCCCCGCAAGGTGGTGCTTACAGTGCACCACGAGATAGATAAGGGAGTATACCTATAAAATATGCTGAACTCTAGAGGTTGGTCGCTCAAATTTTTAAGCAAACACAGACTGAACAGTAACACTCCAAAATAAATACTCCCCTCGATCCGCCGGTCGGACCTTCTGTATAGGGACACAACATCGGTAACACTTTTTCTCACGCGCCTACGGCGCTTAAGTGTGTAGTGGGTGCATTTAACCCCAGGCTGCGCGCTATCGCGCTTACCTGGGGCTATAAAGCTTTCGGTCGTAAATGACCTGATTGCGTTGTTGAATAAATCGGAAATGCTTTGGGGCACTCGGTGTAACCGAGCCGCGACCGTAAGGGAGCGTCACTGTGCTATAACTTTTAGCTGAAATTTCTTACTTCATAATAGTAAATTGCTTTCTAATGGTTAAACTGTTTCATTATTACACATCATCGTTTATCAGATTCATGTGACGCTCCCTCACGGTCGCGGCTCGGTAACGTCATTTCCGATTTATTCAACAACGCCCCCGAAGGGGAAAAGCCATACGTGGTTTGGCCCGCGGCGCACACCATCAATCCTGCTCTTCTAAAAAGCTACGCAACTGTTCGGCGCGGCTCGGATGACGGAGTTTACGTAGCGCCTTCGCCTCAATCTGACGAATACGCTCACGGGTCACATCAAACTGCTTGCCTACCTCTTCTAAGGTGTGGTCTGTATTCATATTAATACCAAAACGCATGCGTAACACCTTCGCTTCTCGCGGTGTCAGCGAATTTAACACCTCTTGTGTGGCCTCAGTGAGATTAGCATAAGTGGCCGCATCAACAGGAGAAAGCGTATTTAAATCCTCAATAAAATCACCCAAATGCGAGTCTTCATCATCACCTATTGGCGTTTCCATCGAAATAGGATCTTTAGCCATCTTCAATATTTTACGTATTTTAGCTTCCGGAATGCTGGTGTAGCGACTCAATACCTCTGGCGTAGGTTCAACACCCGTCTCTTGTAATATCTGACGCGCAGTGCGGTTAAGCTTATTAATCGTTTCAATCATGTGCACAGGAATACGAATGGTACGTGCTTGATCCGCAATCGATCGTGTAATGGCTTGTCGTATCCACCATGTTGCGTAAGTAGAAAACTTATAACCACGCTGATACTCAAATTTATCTACCGCTTTCATCAAGCCAATATTGCCTTCCTGGATAAGATCTAAGAACTGTAACCCGCGATTCGTATATTTCTTCGCAATGGAAATCACTAAACGTAAGTTTGCTTCCACCATTTCTTTCTTCGCACGTCGCGCTTTCGCTTCTCCAATAGACAAACGACGATTGATCTCTTTAATTTCAGCAATAGACATATGTATTTGCTGCTCAAGCGCAATTAATTTACGCTGAGAACGCTGAATTTCACCGAGATGTTTCTCGAAATTGGCAATGTGCGCTTTCACATCTTTATGCTTCATCCAATCAGGGTTCGTTTCGTTATTTATAAACGCAGCAATAAACGCTTTACGCGGTAGCTGGCTCTTGTTTACACATAAATCCATGATGGCACGCTCATGCAAGCGAACCTCATCTAGCATGGTGCGCATTTTTTTAGAAAGCTTATTAAATTGTCGGGGTGATAATTTAATATCCATAAAAGCTTTTGCTAATTCGTCACGCTTCGCAATAGACTTCTTATGTGTTATGCCATGCTTCTTTTCTAATGCAATGACATTCTCGTAAATTTCTCGCAATTCATGAAACTTCTCTCTGGCTTTTTCAATATCTAATCCCACGTCTTCATCAAAAGGATCAGCTTCTCCTTCCTCTTCACTCTCTGCTGCTCCTTCAACAGGCGCAGTTTTACCGGCTGCCTTTGCTGTGATAGCGCCCTTTCCATCACCGCCTTCGCCGCCTTCCTCTTCTTCGCCACTGCTTACAACTTCTTCTACAGGTGGACAACCTGTGATGATATCACTTAAGCGTAATTCACCACGTTCAACACGCGCAAAATCAGCGAGAATCTCTGCTATCATTTGCGGCTGGTAAGCTAAGGTTGTGCGCATCTGATTAATGCCTTCCTCAATGCGCTTTGCAATCGCGATTTCATCTTCACGCGTCAGCAGTTTGACAAGTCCCATTTCTCTCATATACATACGCACGGGATCTGAGGTACGACCCAACTCGCTTTCACTCGCAGCAAGGAGTGCGTTATCTACAATTTCTTCTACATCTTCACTGACCGCTTCGCTTTCTTCTAACAACGATTTTTCTGAAGGTGCATGCTCCGACACCGTGATGGCCATGCCAGCAAACATATCTACAATTTCTTGAATTTGTTCTGGGTCTGTAATGTCAGCAGGTAAGTGATCATTGATTTCAGCATAAGTTAAATAACCTTGGTCTCTGCCACGGTCAATCAGTTCTTTTAAACGGGATTTTTGAGATTCTTTTCGAGAGGCAGTTGCCATGTTTAACCTGCTAGATTATTAATCAGTTCGGAAGTGTTATTCTAAATTATTTGCTCAGCTGGCGCAATGTTAAGCTGTAAAGGCGACTTCTTTTTAGCTATCCAATCAGAGAGCGCCTGCTTCTCAGCGTCAGATAAGCCCTCTTGCGCTGCTTTTTGCAAGAGGCGGTTAATCTCTGATTCAAAACCTAATCGCATCACCTGCTGTAGTACGCCTAGAAACTCATTATCAACGCCTAGTTCTGGCACATTATGCTCAAATTGAGCTAATTTGGTCATAAATGAGAATTCTTTTTTCTCTCGCCAGTGCTCTAAAAGTGCACCACTTGTGCTGAGGTTATGTGTCTGAATATATTCAATCAGCTCAATTAAAAAAGCATGCCCGGGCAGCTCGGTTGGTGTTAATGGTGCAGTCAGCAACTTTGCCAGTGCGGGATACTGTACAAGCAGCGCAAGTGCCAAGCGCAACGGGGCAGGCAACTTGATTTTTGTGGCGACAAGCGGTGCGACAACAATGCTTTCATGTGTGGTATTTTTCGCAAGTTGTTTTTCCAAGGTCACTAAATCAATGCTTGCGCGTTTGCTTAATTCGCTAAGCAACATGCCTTGGAAAATATCATGTGGCAACTGCTTGATGTAAGTAAGTGCCTCAGAGGCGAATCGCGCACGTCCCTCTAGTGCGTTCATATCGCTTTGTTTGCCCAGTGTCTGAAAGAAGAAAGCAGACAGCGAGAGTGCATTGAGGTAGCGTGCTTCAAATGCTACTTTGCCTTCTTTGCGTACAAGAGAGTCGGGATCTTCGCCATCAGGCAAAAACAGAAAACGTATTTGTAAACGATCATGCATCAGCGGAAACATCACTTGTAGCGCTCGCCAAGCAGCTGTGCGACCAGCGTTATCGCCATCAAAGCAGAAAATAATATCCGATGTATATCGGAACAACCGTTGTAAATGCTGTGTGGTTGTTGCCGTGCCAAGTGTTGCAACAGCATAATCAATGCCTTGCTGAAACAAAGCAATCACATCCATATAACCTTCAACAATGATAACTTGCGCTAATTTGTGATGTATTTTCTGTGCTTGATAAAGACCGTATAGCTCGTGGCCTTTTTGAAAAAGCGGTGTTTCAGGAGAATTGAGGTATTTCGGTTCACCTTGTTCTAGAATGCGCCCACCAAATCCGATAAAACGACCACGAAAATCTTGGATGGGAAATATAATGCGATCACGAAAGCGGTCATAATAACCGCCTTCCTCTTTTTTAATAATGACACCTACATCCAGCAGCTTTTTTTTATCCGCTTCTGTTTTGCCGAATTTATCGAGCAATTGATGCCAGCCCGGAGAAGCATAGCCCAACAAAAAGAGTTGTGCTGTCGCACCATTAATACCACGGTTTTTTAAGTATTGGATGGCGGTTTGTGATTGGCGCATCTGCTCGTAATAATAAGTAGAAAGTGCGGACATAAGCTCATACAATGCGGGCAAGCGATCATCTGTCTTTGTTTGCGTGCCTGTTGTGCGAGGTACCTCCATTCCCATTTCACGGGCAAGATGCGAAATCGCTTCTGGAAAGTTTAATCGATGATACTGCATGCAAAAATCAATTGCGTTACCATGCGCCCCGCAGCCAAAGCAGTGATAAAACTGTTTCGAGCGACTGACAGAGAAAGAAGCACTTTTCTCGTGATGAAAAGGGCAGCAAGCAAAATAATTGTTACTTGATTTTTTATGCAGAGGGACATGTGTATGGATAAAATCAACAATATCAACTCTAGCGAGCAGCAAATCTTTGAATTCTCGAGGGATGATATCTGCCATGCGAATCCCGTGGTTGTTTGCTATTCAGAAAGCTGTGTTTTCACCTTAGCGCTTACCAATGTCATGTCTGCTTTGCCCTGTAGTTTGTCCTTCAGCAGACCCATGACTTTGCCCATCTCTTTAGCAGAGGTGGCCCCCGTTGCTTGAATAGCCGAGCGGACAGCGTCTTCTATCTCCGTCTCGTTGAGCTGAGCAGGTAAGTAAGTTTGGATGATTTTGATTTCCGCTTCTTCTTTTTGCGCAAGTTCCGGACGATTGCCTGTTATAAATTGCGTAATCGCATCACGGCGTTGCTTAATCATCTTATTAAGAATGGCAAGGATATGTTCATCCGTCAGCGTGATACGTTCATCAACTTCGCGTTGTTTGAGTGCAGCTAAAATGAGGCGAATCGTGCCCAGGCGGTCTTTATCTTGGCCGCGCATGGCAGTCTTCATATCTTCATTGATATTGTCTTTGATGGTTCCTGTCATGAACGAGACCCCTATTGCTTGCTTTGGAGAAAGGAGTGCGCAGAGGCACTCCTTTGATTGCGCCTCTTGTGCAATATACTGTACAATAAAGCCGCAGACTAAGCAGCTTCTTTGTCTTTTTCTCTTCGTGACGCTGCCGCGCCGGTAGGCTGACGGTCGCGTTCCAGTGCCAACTGTTCACGTAAGATTTTTTTCTGGTAGCGTTTCACCGCTGCAGCTTTTTTACGCTTCCGCTTCCAAGTTGGCTTTTCGTAAAATTCGTGACGTCTGAGGTCAGAAAGGATGCCTGCTTTTTCGCATAACCGCTTAAAACGGCGTAAGCTGAGTTCAAAATTCTCATTATCTCTAACACGTACTAATGGCATAATCAGTGCTTCACCTTGATAGTTAATTATTCAGAGTCAGCCATTCTAATACCGTATTAGCAGAAATGCAAAGTTTGTTTTATGCTTGTGGTTTTTGAAATCGGGGCAGTCTATGCGTGTATTGGGGATTGAGACGTCGTGTGATGAAACAGGAGTGGCTATTTATGATAGCGCAGCGGGTTTGTTAGCCGATACGCTCTATACGCAAGCTATCCATGCAGATTTTGGAGGGGTTGTACCTGAGCTTGCTTCTCGTGATCATGTGCGCAAAATAATACCTTTGATTCAGAGCACATTAATAAAGTCAGGATTAAATCCTAAGGAAATTCAAGGTGTTGCGTATACAAAAGGGCCTGGTTTGGCAGGCGCGCTGCTGATTGGTGCAATGGTGGGGCGAACCCTCGGATTTGCGTGGGGCGTACCAACAGTCGGCGTACACCATTTAGAAGGACATTTATTGGCCCCATTTTTAGAGCCTCATCCCCCGGTCTTCCCTTTTCTGGCTTTGTTGGTGTCCGGTGGGCATACGGAGCTCATCAAGGTAATCCGTGTAGGAGAATATCAAGTCATTGGTGATACGGTGGATGATGCAGCTGGAGAGGCCTTTGATAAAACAGCAAAGTTGCTTGGTATGGGTTATCCGGGCGGTGCGGCACTCGCCGCGCTTGCTAAACGCGGGGTGTCAGGTCGGTTTCACTTTCCAAGGCCAATGATAGACAGGCCGGGGCTCGATTTTAGCTTCAGTGGATTGAAAACAGCGGTGTCGCATACAGCCGCAGCTTGTGCTTTGGATGAACAGACGAAAGCGGATATTGCGTGTGCATTTGAAGAAGCTGTAGTCGACACGCTGACAATAAAGTGTGATCGTGCTTTATCACAAACAGGATTTTCCAGGTTGGTTGTTGCAGGCGGGGTGGGCGCAAATAGCAAGCTTCGCGAGACGCTAACAGCGTTGTGTCAGAAAAGAGGCGTAGATTTGTTTTTTCCTAGGCTCTCTTTTTGTACTGATAATGGCGCGATGATTGCTTATGCAGGCTGTCAGCGGTTATTGATGGGGGAGGGGGAAGAGGGGCTAGATGTTGAAGTCATGCCACGCTGGCCGTTGTAAGGTAGTGATCTTAATCCCTCACTTTATGCGTGATCTTTGATTCTTTACCCTGCATCAATTTAACGATATTGCTGCGGTGTCTGTAGATTAGCAATAAACTCATGATGCTGATAACGGTAATGGCGCCGGATCCGGCTTGAAATAACCAGAAATAAAAAGGCGCCAGCGAAGTGGCAATCAGAGAGGCCAATGAGACATATTGGGACAATAATACGATCATTACCCATGTGATAACCCAACAGACGCCTGCAGGTAAATTAAGCGCAAACATGCAGCCTATAGCAGTGGCAACACCTTTGCCGCCTTTAAAATGGAAAAAAATAGGAAACAAATGTCCTAAAAAAGCGCCAAGCGCAGTCAGAAGAACAGCGATTTGAGGTAGTCCTATCAGTTGTACAAAAAGTACGGGCAAGAATCCTTTTAACATATCGCCAGCCAGTGTGAAAAAAGCAGCTTTCTTCCCGCCGATACGTAACACGTTCGTTGCGCCCGGGTTGCTAGAGCCGTGGGTGCGTGGGTCGGGCAGGCGCATGACTTGACAGACAATAATGGCGCTAGAAAAGGAGCCAATAAAATAAGCAAAGAGGAAACTCACAACCGTTGTTGATAGTATAGCCAATGGCGTCATGGTATTCTTGTCCCAGAGCAAATGAAAAAGTGTAGAGAGTATAAGGGGAAAAACGGTGGCAGGACAGGCAAATAATTTAATTTGGATTGATTTAGAAATGACGGGGCTTAATCCAGAAAAGGATCGTATTCTCGAAATAGCAACCGTTGTAACAGATTCTGATTTGCATGTGATCGCAGAAGGGCCTGTTTGTGCTATACATCAACCAGAAATGTTATTAAAAGAAATGGATGATTGGTGTACGAAACAGCACACAGCGTCTGGACTGGTGCAGCGAGTACGTGAGAGTACAATTGACGAAGCAGCTGCCATGGAGGCAACACTGCATTTCTTGCAACAACATGTGCCTGCAGGTAAATCGCCTATGTGTGGAAACAGTGTGTGGCAAGACAAACGCTTTTTGCATCAGTATATGCCAACGCTAGAACAATATTTTCATTACCGCATTATTGATGTGAGTACCTTAAAAGAGCTCGCATTACGTTGGGCGCCCAAGGTGTACGACAGTGTGCGCAAGGAGTCGCAACACTTGGCGCTGAGCGATATCCACGATTCTATCGCAGAGTTGCGGCACTATCGAACGCATTTATTTGCGTAACAGACCTATGCCGCTGGCGCTGCTGCTGCTTGATAATCCTCCAAGCACTTGCCGGCTTTTAATAGCTTTTCCGAAGTGCCTGTTGCTTTAAATACACCACATGCGCGCGTTAAAGCGACTACACCCAGATACCCAACTGATGCGCCATAGCCAATACCAGCTAACGTTGGTGTTGTGAGACTGCAGCAAGCGGCTACGTTAGCAACAAATAATCCAACAGGGGCGACGGTGCACGCGAGCAGGGTCAGAAATGCTAGCCCAAGTAATACAAAGCCTCCTACTAACAGTAGAACAGCTTGCGTGTTTTCGCTTGGACCGCCGGGTGCTTTTTTCGCGGCTGTCATCAATTCATCTAGTGCTTCATGAAATGTCGGCTTCTTTTTAGCGCTTTCCTCTTCGCTTTCACTGTTCGCGCCAGTATAAAATGTAATGTGGCCGGTGATCCGTCCGTCTGGTGCTCGCTCGCAAGTGATTGTCCCTAGAACCTTATTTGCTGCTGCGAGTAGCTGCGGGCTGATTTTGTCTCCCGAAGTTGTTGCGCTGTTAAGCCATTGGTGTGCTTCTGCTAACAAATGAAAGGGTGATTCGTCGCTCTGCTCTGCTTTTGCAGTTGCAACTGCTCTTAACTCAGCTAATTTTTGTTCGAACTGTTTTTTGTTTATCAGGTCAGTCATCTGGCTTGAGATAAGAACAAATTCGTTAACTGCGTTAACATCTTCAGCAGTGAATGTGTTCGTATCTTTAACCGCGTCTTGTAAGGCAAGAGATGCTGCGTTTAGTCTGTCTTCAAGTTCAGTGGGGTTAATAGAAAGTATTATATTATTAGGATGTGCTTGTCTTGTTTTTTCGAACAATATAGCAATTGCAATGATTTTCTCATGCAAGCTGTCGCTATAAGATGGGTCGATTTTTCGTGTTAACCGGATGAGTGCTTCAGAAAATGCAACAAATTTCTCTCGGAAAATCGCGTCTTTTTGTATGTCCGCACTCTTGCTAACCTCAGTGTAGACGTCTTCCGACGCATAATGATACAGCTGCTCTTTGGTAGCGTGCACCAAAGTTGCTAAGAAAGTTTTCAGTGGTTGTCTGACTTCTTCGAACGAGGCTTCTTCCAGCGCCGTTACCATTTTGTCTAGGCGCCTTATTTTTTCTTCGACAGTTTCTTTGGGCGCTTTTTTGCTCGTGTCTTCTTTTTTCAGCGCTACTATAGTTGTTTGTAGTAATGCTTCATTTTCTGCCGATAGCGTCTTTTTTTCTGCCAGTACAGCGGCCACGTCTTTTAAGCGATTTGTTATTGCTAAGAGTTCTTCTTTTTCTGCTTTCTTTTCAGCTTTGGATTTGACTCTTTGATCTCCCGGTTCTGGTATGCGCTCCAGTAACGCAGCTGTGTCTGCTATGATGTCGCTATATTCTAGCCTTGGGGGAACGTCATTGGCTGAAGAAGTGAGAAGGGCGACTTTACTGAAAATATCGTCCAATGCGGTTAAAAATGCCGTTGTTCCTATTTCTCCTTCATCATTGCTCATAAGAGCATAATGTATTTTGCTGAAATCTGTTTCTTCGAAGGCTTTTTGCAAGGTGATTGCTAATTGCTTGGAGGCTGCGTGCGTTGAGTTGATCTGCGCGTCAGAGAAAGTTTTTAATGTAGCAAGGTTATTATTGATTTTTAGCATAAGCGCTTCGTGGGCTTGAATGCGTCTGATTGCGTGTGAAAGGTCTGATATTATGGCATTACGGGTGAGTGCTAAGTACAGATTCTTGTTTACAAATTTGAATAATTCGTCAAGTCTTTCTGTTAGCTCGGATGTGGTTGATTTAGTAATGCTAAAAGGTGTATGAGTAGCTGTTTGTAGAATGTCGCGAAACTTTTTGAGCGACGCTTCTTCTTCTTTGTCGACTATTGCGGTAATCTCTTCTGAGGTCGGCTCCGCTGTTTCATGCATATCGGGAAAGGTGTGAAGAGACATCATTGTGCGGGCTATTTCTAGGAAGTCGCGATGGATTACATTTATCTTCGCCATCCCACTTCTTTCTTGTCTATATTTCGGCGTGCTGATTAATCTAGCTAATTCCTCTACCGCTGCAGCCAGCATCTGGTAGGAATTGAGGGGGAATGTTTTTCTAAACAGGGCAAGATCCTCTGCCAGTAGCTCTGAGCTTGTTGGCATGTCTTTTGCTTTTGACAGGTCTGGTTCCGATGCTCGCCTACTCAATTTAGGCGTTTCAGGCGTTGCCTTGCCAGCGTCTGCTGCGCTACCAGCCTCTGATTGTGGATTTACCTTCTTTACCTTCTTCGGTAACAACTCCGCTGCGCGTACAGCTAACGCTGGCTGGTCTAGGTCTGAGCTCGACATTGATTTCTTTAGTTTAGTAGGCATTTTCTCATCTCCAACACAGATCTATTTTAAAAATTAAGTAGTTAAGAATGGATGGCATTATAACGGACAAAGCTTAAGAGAACCTTAAATGTTCTACTTTTGTATAACGACGGGGTAAGGATTGTTGAAATTGAATAAATTTTATACTAATTTAGTGGCGTTATGATAGTGCGTGCATCGGCTACGGCTTTTGGATAGTATTGTTGGTTCGCTTATTTATTTTTGCCAGCGAGATAACGAAAAGCAGGGGTAGGTGTATATGGATTCCAAATTATTGGGCAGTATTTTGTTAATTGTTGGTACCTCTATCGGTGCGGGTATGCTCGCACTACCCATTGTTTCTGCGCAGTTAGGATTTATGGGCTCGTTAATGCTATTGGTTGCATGTTGGATGGTGATGACGCTCAGCGCTTTTATCCTGCTAGAAGCCAATTTGTGGTTGCCACACAATAGCAATATTATTTCAATGGCAAAAGCAACTATAGGACCTGTTGGACAGTTACTGGCTTGGGTCACTTATCTGCTTCTTCTTTATTCCTTATTATGTGCTTATATTGCGGGCGGTAGTGATCTTTTTCGTAACTTGCTTTCCTTTGCACATATACAGTTACCTGAGTGGCTTTCTTCTGTTCTTTTTACAGTGGTTTTTAGCGCCATTGTTTATCTTGGCATCCATTCTGTTGATCACGTCAATCGTGGTTTAATGTTTATTAAATTGACTGCTTATTCGCTGCTTATTTTGCTCTTGGTTCCTTTTATTTCCGTGCCGCAACTAACCGGTGGTCATATGAGTGAAATCACATCAATCACAGCGATTATGGTGACGATTACCTCTTTTGGTTTCTCAGTCATTGTGCCCAGTTTACGCATCTATTTTGCAGATGATGTGAAAAAGCTGAAAAAAGCTATATTTTGGGGGAGTTTTGTCCCGCTGGTTTGTTACGTACTGTGGGATGCTGCCATTATGGGTGTGATTCCGCTTGGTGGTGCGCATGGTTTAGGTGCGATGGTGCATTCTCCCACTTCAACCAGTGATCTGGTAAATACATTGACCACAACCGCGAACAGTGGCTTTGTTAACCTATTCGCTAAATTGTTCACATCCGTGTGTATCCTGACTTCCTTTTTGGGGGTGGGGCTATGTTTAAGCGATTTTTGGTCGGACGGATTGCAGCTGGAGAAAAAAGGAAAAAATAGACTGATTATTCAAGCGATTGCATTTGCTCCGCCACTTGCTATCGTCTTGTTTTTCCCGCATATTTTTATCCGCGCGTTGGCATACGCAGGTATTTATTGCTTGATGTTGCAGGTCATTATCCCTGTTTGGATGGTCTGGAATGGGCGCTATCGCCGTGGTATAGGGAAGGGTTTTTATGTGCCAGGTGGCAAAGTGCTGTTGCTGGTGTTAGGAGTTCTATCTATCACAATGATTATTCGTAATTTTTTATCTTAAGGCGAATGAAGGATGGATAGTCGGTCTCTGTTTTAAAATAAAGTCGCGGTTTTTGTTTAGCCTTAAGATTTCTTTAAGGATTGGTCGGTAGAATGGGTATAATTGTTTAATCATTGAACAGTTATATATTTTTTGTAAAGGAGAGATGAGATGAACTCTAAATTGTTTGGCGGTATCTTACTTGTAATCGGAACAACAATTGGTGCTGGTATTTTGGCATTACCTGTTGCAACGGCGCAATTAGGATTTGCAGGTTCAGTACTGTTGCTGATAGGCTGCTGGGCATTGATGACGGCCTGCTCTTATCTCTTTCTTGAAGTCAATTTGTGGCTGCCCGCAAATAGTAATTTAATTTCTATGGCGGGTGCGACATTGGGTAAGCCTGGGCAGATGATTAGCTGGGTGTTTTATCTGCTTCTCCTTTATTCCATTATTTCTGCTTATATTGCAGGTGGTGGTGACTTGTTCCATTACCTGATGGTGACGCATGGTATGTCTATTTCTACCGGTGCTGCTTCCATTCTCTTTACTTCCTTATTGGGTGTGGTGGTATATGGCGGGATTAAAGTAGTGGATTATGCGAACCGATTTCTCATGTTTGGTAAAATGGGTTCTTTTGTGTTGCTCGTGCTGATGTTGTTCCCATTTGTTTTTGCTGGCAATTTATCAGGCGGTGAATTTAAACATATTGCTTCTCCAACCAGTATCATGGTGACGGCGGTTGCTTTTGGTAGCGCAATGATTATTCCCAGCCTGCGTTCTTATTTTGGTGAAGATGTGAAATCTTTACGTAAGGCAATTTTCATCGGTGGTTTTGTCTCATTGCTTTGCTATATCGCTTGGGATATGGCGATTATGGGCATCGTGCCACTTGATGGCAGTCCAGGCTTAAAGGAAATGTTGCATTCTGCGAATTCAAATAGTGCATTGGTTAGCGCATTAACAGTGCTCTTGCAAAAACCAGTGGTGACACTGTTTGCTAAATTCTTCACTTCTATTTGTATGGCAACTTCATTCTTAAGTATTGGCTTATGCTTATCCGATTTCTTATCCGATGGATTGAAAGTGAAAAAACAAGGCTTAGGTAAGCCATTTATCTTTGCTTTAACTTTCTTGCCACCTGTAACCGTTGTGTTGTTTTACCCGGATGCGTTTATCCGTGGTTTAAATTACGCAGGTATTAGCATTGTCCTGTTACTTGTGTTATTCCCACCGCTGATGGTGTGGCGTGGTCGTTATCATCGCCAAGAGCTGGCACAACAGGGCGCGCATCAAATCCGAGGCGGTAAACTCATGTTGGCTGTACTTGTTGTGCTCGCAAGCTTGATGATGGGCATGGGTGTTGAAAGCGCGCTGTAATTTTGCTTAAAATTTATCTGTCAGTATTCACCCCTGAAGCCTAGTCTGGCATGTCTTCTCCCGCTGGGAGAAGGTGCCCGACAGGGCGGATGAGGGGGTATCTACTAAGGATGTATCGTGTATTGTCCTAAAGAACCTGCTCCATCTCCAACAAATAAATCCATTCCTGAAAAAATCACCCCAGATGCTTACGCTGATTACTTTAAGCCGCGGCCACGTGATTGGCATAAAGGAATGTCCGGGCATGTATTGGTGATTGGCGGTGATGCCGGATATACCGGCGCACCGCGTATGGCCGCGATGGCTGCACTCCGCGTTGGTGCGGGGTTAGTCAGTGTTGCAACCCGTCCTGAACACGTCGCAGAAATCAGCGGTATGCATCCTGAAATCATGTGCCATGGTGTTAGCACCGTTGATGAAATAGCGCTTCTTTTGAAAAAAGCAGATGTGATTGTGTTAGGTCCTGGGCTTGGGCAGTCTGATTGGGCAAAGATGTTATTTGCAGCAGTACTAGCGACTGAGAAGCCGTGTGTCTTAGATGCGGATGCGTTGACTCTGCTGGCGCGAACTGCTTTACGTTGTCCTCATGCCATCTTAACCCCTCATCCGGGCGAGGCTGCTACGTTGTTAGGTATCACAGCGGCAGAGGTTCAGCAAAATCGCGTTCATGCCATTCAAGAAATGGTGAATCGTTACAGTGCTGTGTGCGTGTTAAAAGGTGCCGGTAGTCTGGTGCTCGATCTGGATGGTGAACTTTCGCTGTGCGATAAAGGTAACCCTGGGATGGCTACGGCGGGTACGGGAGATATACTGGCGGGTGTGATCGGTGGACTGGTTTCGCAAGGCATCCCACTACCGGCCGCTGCGAAATTAGGCGTGTATTTGCATGCGGTTGCGGGTGATTTAGCGGCTCAAGCGCTGGGTGAGCGTGGCTTGATTGCAACAGATTTACTGCCCTATCTGCATCAATTGGTTAATCCGAAAGCGAGAACTTATTCATTAACAGATGAAGCAAGTACGGCCCGTGTAGCACAGCATCTTGCGCATGCTTGTGTTGGTGGTACGGTAATTTATTTAGAGGGTGTTTTAGGTGCGGGGAAAACAACGTTTGTACGTTATTTCCTACAAGCCTTAGGCTATCACGCTAAAGTAAAAAGCCCAACGTTTACGCTTGTAGAACCCTATACGGTAGCAGGAAAGGCAGTTTATCATTTTGATCTGTATAGAGTAGACAAGCCTGAAGCCTTAGAACAAATCGGCGTGCATGAATATTTTAGGCCAGATACGATCTGTTTGATCGAATGGCCAGAACGGGGTGTGGGGGTGTTACCGCCAGCCGATATTATTTGCAAAATCACAACTTCCTTAGAGAACCGTTGCTTAGAAATGCAAGCTTGTTCTGCGCAAGGCATGGCTGTGATGGAACGTATTCAATTAAAAGAGTGAGAGTGATGCCGTGAATCGTATACAAGAATTAGATACCCTGGTTGCAAACCAAATTGCAGCAGGTGAAGTCGTTGAAAGGCCTGCTTCTGTTGTAAAAGAATTAGTAGAAAATAGTATAGATGCCGGTGCGACGCAGATTGACATTGATATTGAGCAAGGCGGCGTACGGTTAATTCGTGTGCGTGATAATGGGTCTGGGATTCATTCGGAAGACTTGTCTTTGGCGCTACGCCGTCATGCAACCAGTAAAATAAGATCCTCTCAAGATTTGGAAAGTACGCTCACATTGGGGTTCCGTGGTGAAGCGTTGGCAAGTGTCAGTTCTGTTTCTCGTCTTAGCTTATGTTCTGCGATTAAACAGACATCTGGTTGGCAGTTAACAACAGAAGGTGATCGTGTTTCCGCGCTTGCACCTGCTGCGCATCCGCAGGGTACAACCGTTGAAGTGCGTGATTTATTTTTTAATACGCCTGCGCGCCGTAAATTTTTACGTACGGAAAAAACAGAGTTTGATCATATTGATGAGTTAATCAAACGCATGGCACTTGCTGCTTTTTCAGTTGGTTTTACCTTAAAACATAATCAACGCATGATACGTCAATATGCACCAGTCAAAGAAATTGCGCGTGCAACAGAACGACTCAGTGCATTATGCGGGCCTGCTTTTGTAGAGCAAGCACTGTATATTGAATCTGAAGCGGCGGGCATGCAGTTGTTTGGATGGATTGCTTCTCCAAATTTCTCACGTGGCCAGGCAGATCAACAATATTTTTATGTGAATGGTCGTATTGTCAGAGATAAATTGTTAGTGCATGCCTTAAAAAAAGCGTATCACGATGTGCTGTATCGTGATCGTTACCCCGCCTATGTGTTATTCCTAGACATTCCGCCTATGCAGATTGATGTGAATGTGCATCCAACCAAGCACGAAGTGCGATTTCGTGAAAGTCGTTTGGTGCATGATTTTATTTTTAATAGCGTACACGATGCATTGGCAAGCGACCATAAAGAACATGCAGCTTGTGTGAATGAGGCTGCGATAGCACCGTTACAGGCTCCGATTCAAGAGATAATGCACGGTGCGGCCTGTACTATTCAACATGCAGAAAGGGTGCTGGCGGCACCAAAGAAGCAGATAAATTTTCCGGAAGATCGTGCCGCCTTTAAGCAAGCGTTGAATGCTAAGATTGAGTCATATCAGCGCTCTGTGCCGCGCGTGCAAGAACAACTGGCTGTGTATCAGAATTTACATGAGCCTTTGCCGAAAACAGATGTTCAACCCACTGTTCCACCGCTAGGGTATGCGCTTTGTCAGTTAAAAGGTATCTATATTCTATCGGAAGATAAAGAAGGGTTGGTATTGGTTGATATGCATGCTGCGCATGAGCGTGTGTTGTACGAGAAAATGAAAGAAGCGCTTACTCAGCAGAAAATGCCTATTCAGATTCTACTTGTTCCTGTGACGCTGCAGGTAAGTGAGCGGGAAGCTGATCTTGTAGAAAAAGAGAGTTTGTTTTTTAAAGAACTTGGTTTTTGTATAGAACGAATGAGTAAAGAAGTGTTGGTGATAAGAGAAGTGCCACAATTATTGGCATCTGGGTCTATAGAGCAATTGATACGCGATACCTTGGCTGATTTGCTAACGCATGGCAGAAGTCAACGTGCGGAAGAAAGTATTAATCACCTGTTATCAACCTTAGCGTGCCGACATGCTGTGCATGCAAAGCGGCAGCTCACCTTGCCAGAAATGAATGCTTTATTAAGAGAGATGGAGAAAACAGACCATAGCGGGCAATGTAATCATGGGCGTCCTACAGTGATGCGTCTGTCTTTACAGGAGCTAGATAAATTATTTATGCGTGGTCGCTAGCGATGCAGCCTGTTATTTTCTTAATGGGCCCAACGGCATCTGGTAAGACGCCGCTAGCTGTTAAGTTGGTGCAACAATTTCCTTGCGATATTATCAGCGTGGATTCTGCGATGGTTTATCAGGAAATGGATATTGGTACAGCCAAACCTGATGCTGAAACTTTAGCGATTGCGCCGCATCGTTTGATTGATAAAATTGATCCGAAGGAGAATTATTCTGCTGGCCAATTTCGAAAAGAGGCTTTGGTGGAAATTGAGGACATTGTCTCGCGAGGCCGTATTCCTTTGTTGGTGGGTGGTACGATGTTGTATTTTCGTATCTTGGAGCAGGGCATTGCAAAATTACCGACAGCGGATGCTGCTTTGCGTGCAATGCTACATACGCGTGCTGAAAAAGAAGGGTGGTTGACCTTGCACGCTGAGCTTGCTCGTATTGATACCGTTTCTGCTAACCGTATTCATCCACAGGACAAGCAGCGTATTGTACGTGCTTTAGAAGTGTATCTGTTAACAGGTAAAACATTAACGCAGTGCCAAACAGAAGCGTTGCCACCTTTATCTGGTTATCAACTGCATCGTTTTGTTTTATCTCCTCGTGATCGTGCTTTTTTACATGAACGAATTGCTTTGCGGTTTCAGCAAATGTTAGCGCAGGGGTTTGAGGCGGAGGTGCGAAAATTGTATATGCGTGGTGATTTGCATGCGGATTTATCTTCCATGCGTGCGGTGGGGTATAAGCAAATGTGGGCTTATTTAGCGGGCGAGTTAGATTACGCGACGATGTGTGAACAAGCTGTTGCTGCAACGCGACAACTCGCTAAGCGACAATTAACGTGGCTGCGCGCTTGGCCAAACACCACTTGGTTTGCAGCAGAGGACGCAGACGTTTTTGAGCAAGTGGCGCGATGTGTGACTAATCTACACACGGCGCGTTACTAAATTGTGTAATTAACCGTGCGTTACCGAGCCGCGACCGTGAGGGAGCGTTGCTGTGCTACAACACGATTTAAGACAGCTCTCTGACGCCATAATATTGGATGAATTCCTAAAATATTATTTCATTATTTCAAGGATTTTATGCTGATTTTCTTTTTTAAATTGGCTAGCAATAAAACCATTTATATCGCTAGGGTCAGGAGATTTTCTATCTGCTTCAATACGAATTTCTGTTGAGTCTAAATCATCAATATCTTCAAATATTAATAGGCCTATACCAAATCGCTTGCACTCTTTTTCAAATGGAGCAAATTATGGATTTCGAAGTTTATTGTGATGAAAGTCGCCAAGATTTGATTGCAAAGAAAAAATCTGGGCAATATCTTATGATCGGAAGTCTTTATTGGATTTTTGACTTAAACACCTACGCAATTTTTTGTGATACAAAAACTAATCGCGATCCCTTAAGACTAAAAACACTATCAGAATGTTTGTCTAATGCCAATCTTACGGCAAAAATTAACTTTATACAGGCGTTACCTTCCCATCAGGTTGTATTGATACAACTCACAGATTTCTTGCTAGGGATTGTAAGCGCTAAGATGAATGATGATACCAAGAGTAATGCGAAGCTTGAAGTTGTTGAGTATCTTGAGAAAAAATTGGATTGTAAGTTGAAACCTACCGTTCAATACAGAGAACCCAAATACTGAGCTTTATCTGGGATGGAATAAAAAAGATAAAGTGGTTGAGCCTAATAGGCGTGTCAGTATCGTTTATGAAGAATTTGTCGTCGTTATCGAAATAAAAAAGGATGCAAGCGGGAAACTTATTTCTGCAGAATTTATAACTGCTTATGTTGCTGACAATAGTATCGATGAGATACGAAAATCACCTAAATGGGAGAAAGGGAAATAATAAGCGGTCGCTGATTTGCTACGCTGGCTCAGCGACCGAAGCCTCTGTACGTTCCAAGCCGTTAGGCAAAGAACCACGCTTAAAGTATAGCTCATTCTTTATCATTTTGGCAGGGGAAAAGTGTAATGTATATGAAGATAATAAGCAATAATATTTATATACTTCCATTAATTCATGTAGTTAGGCTACCTATGTTTAGCGCGTTGCCAATTGATGCGATTGAGTTATTAGAGATTTCAGCTATAAAATGATCGAACAGGGACGCTCCCTCACGGTCGCGGCTCGGTTACGCGCGGCCCAGTTTTACGTTTTTACGGGATCAGGTAGTAGGGATTAGGAAGTTTAAAGGCCTTATCTGAATGACCACCGGATAAATCGCTGAACTGATCACCGATGTTTAAGATAATCTCGTAACCCTGTTTCTCTAGTTCGGCGCGCGCTGCTTTCTTATAAGCAGCTGCAGGCAGACTTGCCTCTTTTTTAGAACGTAGAATGAGGCCGTCCCAATTTTCATAACCAGCACGCTTCAAGTTTGCAGCTGTTGCGCTGCGCTCATATTCTTGTCGACCCGTTAAGAAAAAAACAGCTACATGCTGTGATTTTGCAAAACGATATAAGGCTAAAGTGGGAGCGATAGCAGGATCCTCACCCTTATCTTGATTGGCTCGAATTTCTTTGAGTGTGCCACCAAAATCTAATTCAACAATACTCTTGTAATTAGATAAAGCAGTCTCGTCGATGTCCAATACAATGGCAGGCTTGCCTGTGAAATTTCTTTCTTTCAGGCGCAACTTAAGATAAATGATCGCTTCCTGAATGATGTCATTGAGGTCTTTGATATACGCTTGCGAATCATGATAACTAAGCAGCTTCTTTTTTGTCAGGGCAATATTATCAGGCTCCTGAGCAAATCCAAAGCTCGTCCATGTTAGCAGTAGCGCGCATATCAAGATTCGTAACATGGAAGCCTACTCTTCCGTAGAGGATTTTGACTCAGCATCAGCATCCACATCAGATTCGCCGGATGCATCTGCTTCATCTGACTCATCGCTGGCTGCTAACTCTGTGATTTCCTCATCTGTTTCTTCAAGGGTGATATCGTCATCCATCTTGATTTCCGTATGGGTGACGGCCTTCTCAAAGAACATCACGGCTTCTTCTTCGTGCGTTTCTTCATGGTCAATATCAGTAAATCCCGCTGCAATTTCTCGTAGCGCAACAACAGTGGGTTTGTCATTGTCTACATCCACCTTAGCTGGCTTTCCATGCATGAGCTGGCGCGCTCTTTTTGCTGCCAGAATAACTAACTCGAATCGGTTTTTTACATTTTTTAAGCAATCTTCTACAGTCACACGAGCCATCTAATTCACTCTCTATTCGTTCGGAGGAGTTTCGTATTGTATAAGAATAGAAAAAAGGGGGCAAGAACAAAAGGGGCGCTAACCTTCTAAAGAAGCAATCAGTTGTGCATGCTCAGCTGTTTGTCGATCGTGAGAAAGACGGCCTACTTCAACGATCATCTTAAGATCATTGAGGGCGCTATCGAAGTTGCCGTTGATAATAATGTATTCAAATTCATGGACATGCCGAACCGTTTCCTGTGCATCAGCCAGGCGTTTTTCAATGCTGTCGGGGTGGTCTTGGTTCCGGCTTTGTAGTCGGTTGCGTAAATCAGCCAGGGAAGGGGGGAGTATGAAAATGCTGATACAATGCGGGAAAAGACGCTTGATCTGTTGGTGGCCTTGCCAATCTATCTCAAGAATCACATCCATGCCGCCATGCAGGGTTTGTTCTACCCAGCTTTTAGAGGTGCCATAATAATGATCAAAAATAGTAGCATACTCTAGGAAATCACCCCTGATAATCATTTGATTAAATTCATTTTTTTCTACAAAGTGGTAATGTTTGCCATCTTCTTCGTTGGGGCGTTTTGTGCGTGTTGTGTGAGAAATAGACACAGTGATTTTGGGCATAGAGTCGAGCAACGCTTTTACCAAAGAAGTCTTGCCAGTGCCCGATGGCGCTGCAATCACATACAAATTACCGAGATTAGCCATGCCCTTGTTGTTCTCCTGTGGCTTTTTTTCCTAAGCGATGAATGAGTTCAGTGCTTGAAGTGTGGATATCATGGTCGATGATATGTACTGACCCACCATAAGCCCGAACAATATCTGCACCTACAATCTGATCAATCGTGTAGTCCGCGCCTTTCACTAAAGAGTCGGGTTGGATGAGTGTGAGTAACCGTTCTGGTGTGTCATCCGCAAAAGGAATGACCCAATCTACGCTGTTTAGGCCGGCAAGAACGGTCATACGATTTGCTAGCGTGTTGAAGGGGCGTTCGGGACCCTTCAATGCACTAACAGAAGCATCGGTATTGATTGCGACAACAAGGTAGTCACCATACTGCTTAGCAAGCGCTAAGTAAGCGACATGTCCTGCGTGCAGGATATCGAAACAGCCATTGGTGAAGACAATCTTTTTTCCTTGCGTGCGCGCTTCCTTCACTGCTTGAGAAAGTTGTAATTCATTCACAATACCCGTGTTTGTGTGTGATCGGTTGATCAGTGCAGCTTGTAATTGTGCTGCACTGACTGTGGCTGCGCCGAGCTTAGCTACAACCAAGCTTGCCGCAAGATTAGCAAGAGCTGTTGCTTCAATTAAGTCCATGCCTGCTGCAATTGCTGATCCGAGTACGCCAATAACGGTGTCTCCAGCGCCCGTGACGTCGTAAACTTCTTTGGCATAAGCAGGAAAATGTGTGCAATCTTCAGCGCAGATGAGCGTCATGCCCTTTTCGCCGCGTGTAATCAAGAGGGCTTGCAGATGTAGGTCATTCAATAAGGCGCGGCCTTTCTCTAAAATGATGGCTTCATCTGGACAAGCTCCCACAACAGATTCAAATTCTTTAAAGTTAGGCGTGAGAATATCTGCCTGTCGGTAAATGTTGAAATCTGTACTTTTGGGATCAACCAAAACAGGGATACCTTTAGCGCGTGCCAATTGAATGAATGGTTGCGGATCCAGGAGTACACCTTTATGGTAGTCCGATAGAATAACGAGCTGCGCTTCTCCGAGATGCTTCTCATAATGCGCGATCAGTTCTTTCTGTTGTGTATGTTGTATTGTTTCTTCAAAGTCCATGCGCAGTAATTGTTGATGGCGGCTAATGACTCGCAGCTTTGTTGTGGTCGATATTTGACCAGATTTGCAGAGGCGATGTTTCACGCCTGCTGTTTCTAATTGTTTTTCGAGTGTACAGGCGGCTTCATCTTCGCCGGTGAGGCCGATCAGGTAAGAATGAACACCCAAAGCAGCGATATTGAGCGCGACATTGGCTGCGCCGCCGGGGCGGTTGTCAACATGGTTCACTTTTACAACAGGTACAGGTGCTTCAGGGGAAACTCTTGCTGTATCGCCAAACCAATACCTGTCCAGCATGACATCGCCCACAATAAGAACAGTGGATGCATCGAATGCTGGTAAAGTAGCGGGTAGTCGATATGTCATAGACACCTTCAGTATCTGACTGTAAAATTGTGCAATTCTAACATCATCTGGGCAGAGGATCAAATGCGTCATTTCTATAGTTTCTTGCTGTACCTTCTTTCGCCTTTTTTGGTATTGCGTCTGTACTGGCGGTCTCGACGGTTGCCTGCTTACCGAGAGCGTATAGGGGAGCGTTTTGGGCGTTATCCTTGGCAGCTCAAAGACAGTGTATGGGTGCATGCTGTTTCAATGGGAGAAGTGATTGCTGCGACGCCTTTGATTCGACAATTGCAAGTGATGTACCCTGCCTGCACGATGGTTGTGAGTACAATGACGCCAACAGGCGCTTCTCAAGTTGTCAAAACATTTGGTGATACTGTTAAACATGTTTATCTTCCTTATGATTTGCCGGGCGCAGTAAGGCGGTTTCTGAATGCAACACGCCCTTGTGTTGCTGTTATTATGGAAACAGAACTGTGGCCAAATATCATTGCGATTTGTGATCAACGTCGTATTCCATTGTGCGTGTTAAATGCGCGCTTATCAGAAAAGTCTGCGCGTGGTTATCAGCGCATTGCGTCTTTCGCAGGGCGTATGCTAAAGCAAATTAAAATGATTGGTACGCATGCAGAAGCGGATGCTAAACGATTCCTTGATTTGGGCGCAACGCATGTGCAGGTCACGGGCAGTATCAAGTATGATTTACAAATTCCAGATGGATTGGTAGAAAAAGGTAAAGCCTTACGTCAGCAATTAGGCAGTGATAGATTCGTTTGGATTGCAGCGAGTACACACGAAGGTGAAGAAGAGATTATTTTGGCGGCACATCGTTTGTTAAGAGAAAAGATACCAAATGCTTTATTGATGTTGGTACCGCGGCATCCAGATCGATTTGCTAAAATTGCTAAAGAGTGTGCTAAGCAATTTAATACAGTTTGTCGTAGTGAGCAGTCGGTGATAGTGGCAGAAACCGCTGTGTATGTTGGTGATACCATGGGTGAGTTATTGTTGTTATATAGTGCGGCTGATGTCGCTTTTGTTGGTGGTAGTTTTATTGAGCGTGGTGGACATAATTTCTTGGAACCTGCTGCCTTGGGCAAGCCTGTTTTAAGTGGAAATTCTGTTTTTAATTTTACAGAAATTGCGGAGAAGTTGATAACGCAAGGCGCTTTAATCAAGGTGAATGATGCAGCAGATTTGGCGAATATTCTTTTTGCGTTGAGGCAGGATGTTGCGCGTTGCCAAAAGCAGGGAGATGCTGCACTTGCTGTGGTGCATGCTAACCGCGGCGCCTTACGTAAGCAGTTAGAGATTGTTCGTCAGCTAAAGCCAAGCGAGGCACTCGGTGTAATCGAGCCGCGACCGTGAAGGAGTCACATGAACTTGAATACCGAGCCGCGACCGTGAGGGAGCGTCGCTATATTATAAGTTTTAGCTGAAATTTCTTACTTTATGATATTAAATCGTCTTCTAACCGTAGAAATGCTGCATTGTTCTACATCATCTTTCATCAGGTTCATGTGACGCTCCCTTACGGTCGCGGCTCGGTATTCAGATTCATATGATTCCCTCACGGTCGCGGCTCGGTTTTGCGTGCTATCCGCTTTAGCAGAGAGACGAATTGACGGACGAGCTAACAAGGCTGGAAGGAGAGCTAAATGTATTCGCTCAGAATGTAATAGGAATGCAAATGGAATCAGAAATAGAGGAAGCATGTCTCTCTGTTCTCAAGGAGAATGATTCTTTATCCAAGCATTTTCATTCGATGTTGATGCGAGAGTCGTATGCTGATTTGAGTCTGGATGAATTTAAACAAGACATCACAGGAATGTATGGTTCCGTGCTTGAAGCCACTAAACTACCTCGTTCATTCTATAACTATGCTTGTTTATTATCTGCTTTGGTAGCGATATTTGAAGAGCTGGCTAACCGATATCGGCATAATGCAGCTGTCATAAAAGATGTTAGAGCGTATATTGACAGTTTGGTAAATCCTCTCTTGGTTAATGATTCTGTAATAGCAAAAAATTTTATTGCAGATATGTTAAACAAGGTAGAGGAATATTATTCTTCTGCCAATGCTGACCGTGGCGTAATCGATAAAGTATTACGCCAGGCTGAAACTCTCGCAAAGCTAGCTGAAGATAGATTAGAGAGCGTAGATAAATTTTGCAAGAGTCAAGAAAAAATAGGCTTTAATGATGTGGAAGAAGAAAGTCTCGATGCACCTGCACGACCTGCACGGTAGTACCGCTTAATTAATATAAAAAATCACTTTACATAATAAAATAAAAACAGTAGTTTATCGGACGAAATTTAAAAAACAGTAAGGATGCGATTATGGTTAGGGAAGTAGAAGAAGCGTATTACAAGACTGAAAGTGCACTACACAATCCACACGATAAGTTTTTCTTTGCTTCCCTTAGAAATCATAAAATTGCACAAGATGCGCTACGTTCTTTTTTGCCGGAGGAAACACTAAAGCATTTAGATCTAAGTAATATGCGGCTTTATCATAATAAAAAAATCACGCCAGAAATGCGAGAAATGCAAGCTGATATTTTTTATGAAATCCCCTTTAGTGATGGAAAAGCACTCCTGCTTTTTCACTGTGAGCATCTTAGTGAGCCTGCGCGTATCATACCGTTAAAGGTGTGGGTATATTTGCTGCTGGCTTTGTTGGAATTCGCTGAAAACAAACCCAATACTCCTTTGCCACTACCGCTTCCTGTCATTGTATATACGGGAGAGAAGAAATATCACTATAGTACGGATTTTTTTGATCTTTTTGGTAGTTATCAAAATATAGCCAGGGAGAATTTTAACCAAGCAATACAATTAGTTGATGTTTGTCGGATGGATGATGCAGATATTAGGAAAAATCAACTTTTTGGACTATGTGAGTTTGCTTTTAAGTATAAAAAAGCTAAAGAATTTGATACGTTTTGTGACGAGGCTATTCCATTGGCTAGGATAATCGAATATGAAATTGGATCTGACTATGTTACACTATTCATGCGTTATGTGATGTCCATATTTGAACATGGAGACATAACCTTGTTCGTTGAGCAAGCTAAGAGACATTTATCGAAGGAAGCAGGAGACGCAGCAATGACTATCGCGCAACAATTAAGAAATGAGGGTCGGCAAGAGGGTCGGCAAGAGGGTCGGCAAGAGGGTCGGCAAGAGGGTCGTGAAGAAGGCCGGCGAGAGGAAAAACGATTTTTCGCTTCAAGGCTAGTGAAGTTAGGTCAGAGCCTTGAATCAGTTGCGGAACTAGTGGATCTCAGCGTGGAAGAGCTATCTCTGTTACTGAAAGAACAGCCACTGCACTAAGTCTGTTAGCGCTCTTCATTAGGGAGCTGATTTAAGCGCCAGCAATATGTGATAATAAATCCCTTAGCGCTTCTTTTTTACAAAGCGGATGTTGTAAGAGATAGGCAGGGTGGTGTGTGACAATCACAGGCAGAGCGGTGTCACCGTAGGTATGTGTTGTTTGGCGCAAAATAGGTAGCGGCGCATCTGTTTGTAAGAGTTGTTGTGCGCTGAGTTCTCCCATGACAAGTAATAACTGCGGATAAGGGGGTGCAATCGTTAATGCAGATGTGGGGTGCATGATGCGGGCATCTTTAAGGGATAATCCAATACTTTTTAACATATTCGATAATAAGGTGCGTGTTTTGCTCGGTACGGTGGGGTTATTTTTAAGCGGTAGCGCTTCCCCAATGATCAAACAAGACGGCGCTGTTGATGTGCTTTCCCAGCAAGTGATACCTAAAAAGGCGCAATACTTCCGATGTGTTGCTGTATCCATGTTTCTCTTCCCAGTTACGATTTTTTCACAAAACGATAATAATGTGGTTTCCACATCATACGTTTGATTGCTTTCGATAAATCTACCTCATTTGAAAGATCTGCCAGTCCTTCACGACGCGCTTGTTCTGCAACAGCAAGCCCAACATGCGTGCTCACCATCCTGGCTTCCGCTAATTTTGGTAAGACAGGCGCCATCTTATCTTGGTAAACAGGTGAGCATTGACGAAGCGCTTGTGTTGCTGCCCATAACATGTCGTCAGAAATGTGCTTTGCTTTCGCAACCAACGTGCCCAAGCCAATACCAGGAAAAGCCAACGCATTATTGCTCTGTGCAATTTGCCACTGTTTACCTTCATAGTGCACATCTGGAAAAGGACTACCTGTTGCAATAATCGCTTTACCTTTTGTCCATGCGAGCAAGTCTTCGGGTGTTGCTTCTGATAAAGAAGTGGGGTTAGATAATGGCATGATAATAGGCCGCTCGACCTGCGAAGCCATTAAGGTGACGACCTCTTCATTGAATGCACCTGCCACAGTAGATGTTCCAATGAGAATCGTTGGTTTGATATAATTAACCACATCATATAAACCAATATAGTGACGATCACGTAATGTCCAGTCAGCAACTTCCTGTTTTTTGCGCGCATAAGGCAGTTGAAAAGCAGGTAGATTCATATCATCAGTGAGCAGTCCGGGTTTATCTATCAACCAAAAGCGTGTGCGTGCTTCCTCTGGTGTTAAACCAGCACGTACTAAAGCGCCTTCTAATTGATTGGCAATGCCAATGCCCGCTGCACCTGCACCCATAATTGCAATACGGTGCTGTATGAGCGGCACGCTGCTGGCATCAACTGCGGCTAGTGCGCAAGCAAGCGCGACAACGCCTGTACTTTGTATGTCGCCATTGAGCGTACAGATTTGATTGCGATAACGCGTTAAAATACGTCCCGCATTGTTTCGTCCGAAATCTTCCCAGTGTAATATAATAGAGGGGAATCTTTTTGTCAGTGCACACACAAACATATCAATAAAATCATCGTACGCTTGACCCGTGATGCGCTCATGGCGCCATCCTAAATACATAGGATCGTTGAGCAAGTGCGGATTGTTTGTGCCAACGTCAAGTTGTATGGGCAAGACGCGGTGCGGATGAATACCGCCACACAATGAGTACACCATCAGTTTTGCATTAGAAATATTGATACCACCGATGCCTTGATCACCAATACCCAAGACAGCTTCGCCATCTGTCACAACAGATAAATCCACTTCAGGCGGAACACTGTTGTTGAGTATGGTGTCAATGAGATGTCGATTAGGATAGCTAATATAGACACCTCTCGCGCGACGATGCTCTAAACTAAAATGTTTAACAGTTTCACCTACGGTTGGTGTGTAGATGATAGGTAACATTTCTTGTAAATGCTGCTCAACCAATCGATAAAAAAGCGTTTCGTTGTAGTCGTGCAACACGTTGAGATAAATATTCTTGCTGAGATCTGTCTGGTGCTCTTGGTATTGCATGTACATACGCGCAACTTGCTGATCCAGCGTTTCAACCTGAGAAGGGAGTAAACCGCTTAAACCAAACCGCAGGCGCTCTTCTTCGGTGAAAGCGCAGCCTTTATTGAGCTTGGGATTATTGAGTAAATCGCTGCCAGTCAGCGTGGTTTCCAGATATTCTTCTTCGCTATTCTCGTGATGGTGTATTTTAAATTCAAGCATGATGTTCTCATTATATTTAGTGCATCTCTCTAGCCATTATAACGTATAATTGTTCGAGGAGCGAAGCAAATTTACGATAAATCGGAGTTAAATTGATGAATAATAAAGCAGTTTACGCTGGTACCTTTGATCCGATTACCCTGGGGCATGTGGATCTGGTGCAGCGCGCCACGCGTATATTTGACCACATTATTATCGGCGTTGCAGAGAATAATAAAAAAAATCCGCTTTTTTCGATAGAAGAACGTGTGTCTTTGACCGCAACCATACTAAAAGAGTATAAAAATGTACAAGTTTTGGGCTTTGATGGGTTGTTGGTCGATTTTGCTGCTGCGCATGGTGCGAATGTGGTATTAAGAGGGCTGCGCACAGTCACAGATTTTGATTATGAGTTCCAGTTAGCCAGCATGAACCGTCGTCTAAATGACAGTGTTGAGAGTATTTTTTTAATGCCTGCCGAGAAATATATGTATGTTTCATCAAATTTAGTGCGAGAAATAGCTGCATTTGGTGGAGACGTCAGTCCTTTTGTGCCGCCATTGGTGGTGGATGCGTTACATAAGAAACGAGGTCGATAAGATGGCACTTAAAATCACAGATGAATGCATTAATTGCGACGTATGTGAACCCGTTTGCCCGAATACCGCCATTTTTCAGGGCGAAATGATTTATGAAATTGAACGTCACAAGTGTACTGAATGCGTAGGACACTTTGATAAGCCCCAATGTGTTGCTATTTGTCCTGTGGACTGCATTCTGATTGATACTGCCCACCCCGAAACGCAAGAGCAACTTCTTGAAAAATATCAACAATTAACAGAAAAAAAATAATCAATACCTCTCATGCTTCAAGATGTAATTTTCAACAACGCCTTTTGAAGTTCAAGAGGTAAATATCCGCTTTATCTCACTTGTTGGTTTTCACTGGAACAAGCTAATAGTTTCTTATCTTTTACGTAAAAATCACTTTACATAATAAAATAAAAACAGTAATTTATCGAACGAAATTTAAAAAAACAATAAGGATGCGATCATGATCAGGGAGATAGAAGAGGCATATCATAAGACTGAAAGTGCACTACACAATCCACACGATAAGTTTTTCTTTGCTTCCCTGAGAAATCATAAAATTGCACAAGATGCGTTACGTTCTTTTTTGCCGGAGGAAACACTAAAGCATTTAGATCTAAATAATATGCGGCTTTATCATAATAAAAAAATCACACCAGAAATGCGAGAAATGCAAGCTGATATTTTTTATGAAATCCCCTTTGACGATGGAAAAGCACTCCTACTTTTTCATTGCGAGCATCTCAGTGAACCGGCGCGTATCATACCGTTAAAGGTATGGGTATATTTGCTACTGGCTTTGTTGGAATTCGCTGAAAACAAACCTAATGCTCCTCTGCCACTGCCGCTTCCTGTCATTGTATATACGGGAGAGAAGAAATATCACTATAGTACAGATTTTTTTGATCTTTTTGGCAATTATCAAAATATAGTCAGGAAAAATTTTAACCAAGCAATACAATTAGTTGATGTTTGTCGGATGGATGATGCAGATATTAGGAAAAATCAACTTTTTGGACTATGTGAGTTTGCTTTTAAGTATAAAAAAGCTAAAGAATTTGATACGT
>Ga0310813_10000076_pt1 | contig 74131 bp, 69 predicted proteins | sample YN3metagenome_FD_203086 | JGI IMG/M metagenome (GOLD analysis project Ga0310813, IMG submission 203086) | Soil microbial communities from experimental microcosm in Duke University, North Carolina, United States - YN3 | ecosystem: Engineered > Artificial ecosystem > Soil microcosm > Unclassified... | reverse complement strand
ATAGGAGCAAATACAAGGTTGAACTTTAAAAAAATATTCAATGTAAAACTCACCGGCAACCACCTTATCCGCTACAGCAGCTCTACATATATGACAGACCGGAATTATAGCGTGGAAGGCTGGAAGATCACGCCCAGCTTATCGATCCAGCCGAAGAATACGTTTCGGATCACAGCAAATTTTGCCTATACCACCAAGAAAAATCAGCAACGGCCTTCGCCGGGGGAAGCAGCAGATTTGTATGAGACAGGATTGGAAGTAAAGGTAAACAAGCTTTCGCGAAGAACGCTCACAGGAAATTTCAAGTTCATCAATATCTCAGCTAATATGAACGGCACCTCTCCCAATTCCCCGATCGCTTATGAAATGTTTGAAGCTTTACAGGTCGGTAAAAACTTCACATGGTCAGCCGTATGGCAGGAAAAATTAGTGAATGGGCTTCAGCTTTCCTTCAATTACGAAGGAAGAAAAACAGCCGATAGTAAAGTAATACACATCGGCAGGATGCAGGTTTCGGCTTTGTTTTGATTTTTCTTACTTTTACATTCTTAACGATCATCTACTACATGTCCGGGACCCGATATTTATCCGTAGCCAAAAGAATTCTTCTTCTCATCTTGCTTTATTCATGCTGCCGGACGCTTTTCCTGGTTTTCAATTATAAAACATTTGCCGAAGCAGAAGGATCGGCTTTGGCACTTTCATTCCTGTACGGGTTGCGATTTGATCTATCGATCATTTTTTCCAGCAACCTGCTTTGGATCGTTTTGAGTATTCTTCCTTTGCACGTAATGGAATCGAGCAATGCAAAGCGCCTGTTGAAGATCCTTTTCTTAGTGGTAAATGTCCCATTACTTTTTATGAATCTTGCCGACCTGGAGTATTTTAAATTCACGTTAAAAAGAACAGGCTTTGATGTAATAGGTATCCTGGGAGACGTAGGAAGTCAGAGCTTACAGTTAGCTGGCTATTACTGGTATATTCCCTTGCTTATAGTTGCTTTTATTGTGGTTATCGTAAAATTATACGAGGTAAAAAATAGTAGTTCCGGGAAAACAATTCGTCCTGTACTAGCATGGCTTGTGTTGCCACTGGTGATCGCTGTTTCTATCCTGATCATAAGGGGAGGTTTTCAATACAAACCTATGAAGCCAGACCATGCTTTTGTGCAAACACCTAACGTGTTGGGAAATCTTGTGTTGAATACACCTTACAATTTTTTCTCTACAATGAATTTTCCGAGGATAGAAAATTTCTCTTACTATCAATCCGATGAAGATGTCAGGAAAATTATTTCTCGTCCTCGAAAAAATTTTCCTGCCTCGAAAAAAAATGCAAACATAGTGATCATCATTCTCGAAAGTTTTTCGAGGGAATATATGGGCATAGGAAATGAGAGAGGGTATACTCCTTTCCTGGATTCTCTTGCGCGCGCAGGCACTTTTTTTGATCATCACTTTGCGAATGGAAAACGTTCTATTGAAGCCGTGCCTTCTATCTTCGCTTCCATTCCAGCGTTGATGGATGAACCTTATATCACTGGAGTATACCAAAGCAACGAACTTCACGGGCTGGCAGAAGTACTAAGAAAAAATGGATACCATACTGCTTTTTTTCATGGAGGAAGAAATGGTACGATGGGGTTTGATAAATTTGCGCTTAATGCAGGGTTCAATAGTTATTATGGATTGGATGAATATCCGGACAAAGAAAAAGATTTCGATGGCCATTGGGGAATATATGATGAGCCGTATCTACAGTATTTCTGCAAACAGCTTTCCGGTTTTCAAAAACCATTTATGGCAGGGATCTTCACGCTTAGCTCTCATCAGCCTTACAGCGTACCTGCACAGTACAAAGGAATTTTTCCGAAAGGAACGTTGGAGATCCATGAAAGTATTGGCTACGCCGATCATGCTTTGCGTAATTTCTTTAAAACGGCTGCCACGAAAGATTGGTATCAAAACACAATTTTCATCATTACTGCCGATCATACGCAGGAGTTGTCTACTCCAAAATACAGAAACCTGATAGGAGAGTACCGTGTGCCGTTGGTGATTTTCCACCCCGGACAAAAAATAGAAGCCGATACTTCACAGCCTTCGCAGCATGTAGACATCATGCCTACAGCCCTTGATTATATAGGCGTTTCAAATCCACATCCTTTGTTTTTTGGACGTTCGTTGTTCGACGGAACAGAAGGAGCAGCTTTATATTATGCGAATTACAATTATGAATACATACGCAAAGATTATTTCCTGGAGTTTGATAAAATCAACGGACGCTTGTATGAAGCTACTGATTGGAACAAAACAAAAGAGATCACCGACCGGCCTGAAGTGAAAGCACAGTATGAGAAAGAAGTGAAAGCATACCTTCAGTATTACAATAATGGGTTGAATAAGAATAATTGGTATAGATGAGTATATAAAATAAGGAAGAATAAATGATTGAAAGCTGATAAACGCAGCGTCACTCCTCGCAATGACGGTTATTTAAGGTAAAGCCGGCAGATCAGCTATAAACTCAAACTTCTTCAGTTCATGATCAATGGAGCAGCAATAGGTGTTGAGTCCATTTGTCACTGCCAGGTAGCGGGCTTTCTTTGTCATATTATAAACCGCTGCCTGATCAAAACTGGATTGATTAATTTTCTGATCGGCTGATTTGCATTCTACGAGCAGAAAAGGATTTCCTTCGCGGTCGAACACCAGGATATCACTTCGTTTTAGAAGCTTATTGTAACGGAGTCCACCTTCGATCTTGATCAGCGCTTTGGGATAATTGTAATGATTTAAGAGCAGGTGAATAAAATGTTGTCTTACCCATTCTTCCGGTGTCAACAAAAAATAGTTTTTACGTATATAATCAAAGATATAATGTTTGCCTTCTTCCTCTTTGATTTTTAACTCAAATTGGGGTAAGTTTAATTTCCGGAAGAGGCTCATAGATCAACTATAGATATTTTATTAAATATAAGATTTAATTTTAACAAGGATGAAGACCAAAGAAGAAATCGTACGAGACTGGCTGCCGCGGTACACGGGCAGTCCGCTGAAAAGTTTCGGAGAATATATACTGCTTACCAATTTTAGAAATTATGTAGACATGTTCGCCGAGCAGTTTGGTGTAGAGATCGGTGGTTTAGATAAACCTATGCAAACGGCTACATACAACAACATCACTATTATCAATTTCGGAATGGGCAGTGCTATGGCTGCTACCGTTATGGATCTTCTCTCTGCGATAGAACCTAAAGCTGTACTTTTTCTGGGAAAATGTGGCGGACTGAAAAAAACAAAAGTAGGTGACCTGATCCTGCCGATCGCTGCTATCAGGGGAGAAGGAACGAGCAATGATTATATGCCTTCGGAAATTCCGGCGCTGCCTTCTTTCCGTCTTCAGCAATCGATTTCTTATGTGATCAAAAAACATGAGTTAGATTATTGGACAGGCACGATCTATACTACCAACCGCAGGGTTTGGGAGCATGATGAAAAATTCAAAGAATACCTTCGCAATATCCGCACAATGGGAATTGATATGGAAACAGCCACGATCTTTATTGTAGGTTTTGCCAACGGTATTCCGCACGGTGCATTGTTGCTGGTATCTGACAATCCTATGACACCTGATGGAGTAAAAACTTCCAAAAGCGATCTCTCGGTAACTCAAAAATATGTAGCCCGACATCTTCAGATAGGAATTGATTCTCTCAAAGAACTCGCCGCTTCTGGAGAGTCTGTAAAGCATTTGATCTTTGAATAAAGAAGATGCCAGATGCCGGATTTCCAGATAAAAATTATATCTGGAAATCCGGCATGTAATAAATAATGCAAAAATATGTAGCAACATTAAATGTTATAACGTATATTTGTGTTATTGAAGTGAATGAGATTAGAATTCACCGCAACAGTTTGGAGATCATATCCATACTTTTATTTATATTTGCAATTATGAGGTTGGAAGACGAAATTAAACAGAAAGAATTTAAGAATGAGTATGCCAAAAGTGTAGTAAATCTCATTTATACGTTCAACTGGATGGATTCTCAGACAAGGGATTTCCTGAAAAAATACTCTATTACACCCCAGCAATTTAATATTCTCCGAATTTTAAGAGGGCAACAGCCAAATCCGGCTACCATTAATCTTTTGAAAGACAGGATGCTCGACAAAATGTGCGATGCTTCGCGAATGGTTGAGCGTTTGAAAACAAAAGGACTTGTAGACAGACAAGTTTGTGAAAAAGACCGCCGGGCGGTAGATATCCTGATCACTAAAAAAGGCTTGGATCTGCTGTCTAAAATAGACAAAGAAATGCCTGATCACGAAAAGGTTATGCAAAACCTTAATCCTACAGAGATCAAACAATTGAACCAGCTGCTAGATAAACTGAGAGGCTAATTTTTTCCTTTGCAGTAATTCCTTCAAATTGTGATTAATTTCAAATAATTGGTTACTTTTAAACGCAAAATCGAATATAGCATTGTATTATTACAAGGTATTTTTGTTCGTTTTGTGTTTTTATCTTTCGGAGAAAGCAGGTGAAAGGCATTTTTACGAAAAAAGAAAGAGATTTCGCCGAATGGAGCAAAAAAACTGATATTTACTTGGTTACTATATCAAAATAAGTAGTATATATTAATGTCCGACGAAGAAGTCATAGCGAAGATCAAGAAGGGTGACGAGCGCGCTTTGGATTATCTTTACAAGAAAAATTATAAGATGATGACCAATATGATCATCAAAAATAATGGAAGTGAAGACGAAGCGAAAGATATATACCAGGAAGCCCTCATCGTTGTTTGGCAAAAAGTTCTAAGTCCGGATTTTGTTCTTTCTTCTAAACTAAGTACTTATCTCTATAGCATCTGTCAAAATCTTTGGCGAAAAGAGCTTGAGCGAAAAAACAGGCATACAGCCGAAGACGAGATCACAAAGACTGAGATCACGGATGTGGATAAAAAAGAAAGAATAGAAGTAATAAACCAATGTATTAACGATTTGGGGGAAACCTGTAGAGCTATTCTGACGTATTATTATTTCGACGATATGTCGATGGCAGAGATAGCAGAAAAAATGGGCTTTGCCAACGCAGATACCGCCAAAACCAAAAAATACAAGTGTAAACAGGAGCTGGATAAAATGATTAAAACGCTTTACAAAGCGAGTGATTTCATGGATTAAAAAGTACTAATGGGAAGACACATGAATTTTTACGAAGAAGAAATTGAATCTTATCTAGCAGGAAAGCTGAACAACGCTGACAAACTGGCTCTGGAGGAAAACATGAAGAAAGACCCACTTCTGAAAAACGAAGTGGAGTTACAGCGCGACATCATTGAATCTCTTAAAAACACAAGAAAAGCACAACTTAAGAACAGGCTTAACAATATCGATGTAAGCAGTTCTGCCACAGGAGTTTCTTCTGCGGTTAAAATTGCTGCTTCAATCATCACCGTAGGTATCATAGGAGCAGGATTGTATTACTTCTCTGTATTGCCTGATGCAAAAGACAAAGAGAAGGTAACGGTAGTGCTCAACGACAACTTACAAGCTCCTCCTCAACTCCAAAACGTAGACTCAGGAAACCTTACTCAGGCTAAGAAAACGAGTACGGCTCAGAAAGAAATTATCAATTCCGGTTCTCCTCAATCTCAAAATTCAAAAGGAACGAACAATCATAAAGCTGCAAGCCATAGTGTAGTGAATGGTTCCAACAACCAGGAAATTACCGCACATGCAAATGTACCAAACGGTGTGATCGCTGATACAGAATCAGATCGGTTGACCAGAGACGTAACAGTAAATATTCCTGATGGAAACATTGGAGATACGAATGTAGGCACAGCGGAGAAAATAGAAGTAAATGTAGAAGGCAACAAAAACGACTTCAGCTACAAATACTTTGATAATAAACTATTCCTCTACGGAGATTTCAAAGATCAGCCTTACAGCCTGTTTGAGATCAATACTCCTAAAGCAAAAAGATTATACCTCAATTTCGATGGTAAATTCTATGAACTGAAATCCAATCAAAGCAAACTAACACGCCTGAAAGAAGTAAAAGATGCTTCTGTATTAGAACAGCTGAATAAAAAGAAATAAGGGATTAATTCACAATACTTGAAAAGGGGCAAATTATTTATAAATTTGCCCCTTTCTTATTATATGCCAGGCCAAAAGCTTTACCGTCAGAAAAAAACGCTGGGAAGTTATCCTTATTTTACCGTGATGTTCAGCATCACCCTTTCAATGATCGTGATCGGGGTGCTGGGATTGATTCTTATTCATGCGCAAAAACTAAGTAGCCTGGTAAAAGAAAGTATTGAAGTAAATGTATTTTTAAAAAACGAAACCAGCGATAGCCTTCGTACAGCACTTCAGAACACTATTTCAAGAAGAAGTTATGTGCTCTACAAAAACAATCAGCCACAGCTTGTTTATATTTCAAAAGAAGAAGCGCAGAAAAAATTTATTCAAACCTATGGAGAAGATTTTACAAAAGTATTAAATGAAAATCCTTTGTATGCCTCGTTTTCTGTAAAGATCCGTTCCGAATATTCCGATTCGTTGAATATGAAAAAGATTTCGGAGCAGCTTACCGCAATGCCAGGGGTAAAAGAAGTTTATTACCAGGAAGCTCTTCTCAATAAGATCAATAAAAATATAAAAACCGTAAGCACCGTGCTGGCCGCGATGAGCATGATCTTACTCTTAGCTTCTGTGCTGCTTATAAACAACACCATTAAACTTGCTTTGTATTCCCAGCGTTTTCTCATTCGAAGTATGCAATTGGTAGGAGCTACACGCTGGTTTATTCAAGGCCCGTTTCTCTGGCGCTCTCTGCTACAAGGCATGATCAGCGGAGGGATCGCAGCAGTATTATTGTATGCGATGATGCACTTCGCCTATGATGAAATGAAAGAGCTTAACGATCTTCGACAAGATCAAACGACTTATCTTCTATATGCTGGACTGCTCCTACTTGGATCGTTGATTGGCTTTTTAAGCTCTTTCAGAGCGGTAAGCAGGTATTTGAAAATGTCTTTGGATGAATTATATTAGAATCAAATAATAAAAAAACAATATTAAAATGGCTGCAAAAATAGAAACTAAAAAAGGCGGAGAAAACAAATTGGTGTTCGACAAGATCAATTACCAACTTATGATCGCAGGAGTAGTAGTGATCTTGCTTGGCTTTGTGATCATGATGATGGAAACTGCCGAGTATGGCATGGGCTTCCTTGGATTGACGCTGGGACCAGTAGTTGTGCTGCTTGGCTTTGCTGTAGAGTTTGCCGCAATTTTCTATAAGAGCAAAAAGAAAAATGGAGCTAATTAATGCCATCATTCTTGCAATCGTAGAAGGATTCACCGAATTTCTTCCGATCTCTTCTACAGGGCATATGATCATCGTTTCTTCTTTGCTGGGGATCAGTGATCAAGAGTTTACCAAAATATTCGAAGTAAACATCCAGTTCGGCGCTATCCTTTCGGTAGTAGTGCTTTACTGGAAACGTTTTTTTCAGAGCCTTGATTTTTATTATAAATTATTTGTAGCCTTTCTTCCTGCTGCAGTCATCGGGTTTCTTCTCGGCGATTTTATCGATTCATTATTGGAAAGCGTAACGGTGGTAGCCATCACATTACTGTTGGGAGGAATTTTATTATTGTTCATCGATAAGATCTTAAACAACCCCGATGAACAAAAAGAAATTGATTTTCCAATCGCCATGAAGATCGGGTTCTTCCAATGCATTGCGTTGATCCCTGGAATATCAAGGTCTGCCGCTACGATCATCGGGGGAATGACCCAAAAACTGACGCGTGAAAAAGCAGCAGAGTTTTCATTCTTTCTTGCAGTACCTACTATGTTTGCTGCTTCAGCTTATAAACTCCTTAAAAATTATAAAGCCATTCATTCGGAAGATATTTCAATTTTACTGATCGGAAATATAGTGGCATTTATAGTAGCGATGATCGCTATAAAATTTTTTATTTCTTTTCTAACCAAATACGGATTCAAAATATTCGGTTACTACCGTATCGCAGTGGGGCTACTGATATTGATCTTATTGGCTTGTGGAGTGAAGTTGGAAATATAAAAAATTAACTTATGAGTTATGAATGTTGAATTATGAATGAATACTCACTCATAATTCAACATTCATAACTCATAATTAAAAATCTATACCGGTTTCCGGTTTGACATCTGTAGACTGGCTCGGAAGAGGCTCTTCTGTATCTGTATTGATTGAATCCTGCGGGATCTCTACTCCCTTGAAAGTATATTTATAATCCAGCGAATGGTCGCCGTAGACTTTTTGCATGTAGTAACCGAAAATAGGTAAGGCCATCTTTGCACCCTGCCCGTATTGCATAGTGCGGAAGCGTATAGAGCGCTCTTCACCGCCTACCCAGGCGCCGGAGACCAACTCCGGTGTGATGCCGATAAACCAACCATCTGAAGAGCCTTGCGTGGTACCTGTTTTTCCTCCCACTTCTCCTGGGATTTTGTAAAGTGATTTTAACGATACAGAAGTTCCACCTTCATCTTCTACTGAGCCTTTCAAGAGTTCGATCATCTTGGCAGCAGTTTCTTCTTCCAACACTACCTGCGAAGCGGTTCTGAATTCTTCAATGGAAGATTCAGGATTAAATTCTTCCAACGTGTTTCCATATTTATCTTCTATTCTTAATACCACTCTTGGCTTAGTCCACCGTCCTTCGTTTACGAAAACGGTATAAGCATTTACCAATTCAAATACAGAAACATCACTTGTGCCAAGACAAATAGTAGGAGAGGGATCAAGCGGACTCGTGATGCCCATTCTTTTGGCATAAGAAATAAATGTAGCAGGTCCTTCGCTTTCTTTTGGAGTGAGGTTGCTAATCAGGTAGGCGCTGACCGTGTTCACCGATTTACCGAGTGCTTGGCGCAGTGTAAGGTAATCGTTGGAATATTTTCCATCGCTGTTTTTAGGCGTCCAGGTTTTTCCATCCGGTAAGGTATAGGTTTGTGGGGCATCCATCACTTTGCTATCAGGATTGAGCCCGTTGAGCTCAATAGCCGTGGCGTAGAGTAAGGGTTTAAAGGTGGAGCCCGGTTGGCGCAAACCTTGTTTTACATGATCGTATTTGAAATATTTATAATTGATATCGCCCACCCAGGCGCGCACAAATCCTGTTTTCGGCTCGATCGAAATGAAACCGGTGTGCAAGTAATGAAGTGTGTATTTGATCGAATCCCATGGACTCATCATAGTATCTCTGTCTCCACGCCAGCTGAAGACGCGCATCTTCACAGGTTTTTTCATGGCGGCAAAAATCTCTTTGTCATTGTCGCCAAGCTCTTCTTTTAGCTCTCGGTAACGTGCAGAGCGTTTGGCCATTTTTTCTATGAACCCTTTTATTTCATGATGTTCCTCATCGGTCCAGGGAGCACGGCCTTTCCAGTGGAGGAAAAATTCTTTTTGCAAAGCGCTCATATGTTTGGTAACAGCTTGCTCTGCATAAAGCTGCATGTGCGAATCAATCGTAGTGTAGATCTTTAATCCGTCTTCGTATAATTTTTTGCCATGTTGCTTGCACCATTCTTTAAGATAAGGTTTCAAATAGGCACGCAGGTATGGCGCCAGCCCTGAATTGTCGCCGTCGGCAGAGAAGTTGAGCTTCATCGGCTTTTCCGAAAGTGCATCGTATTCCACTTCGGTGAGGTAATCGTATTTCACCATTTGAGCAAGTACCGTATTTCTCCTGTTGAGCGCTCGCTCGGGCTCTCTTCTTGGGTTGTAATAGGAAGGACCTTTCAAAAGCCCGATCAGCAAAGCGATCTCTTCGGTTTTAAGGTCTTTTAAATTTCTATCAAAATACCGGCGTGCGGCGTTTTTAATTCCGTGTGAGTTATTACCAAAATCAACCGTATTGAGGTACATGACCAGGATTTCTTTTTTTGTATACGCACGTTCCAGCTGTACTGCTACAAACCATTCTTTGATCTTATCAATCACTACTCCGTGAAAAACTCCTTTGTAATCGTCGGCTTCGCGTAGTTCGAATAAATTTTTGGCAAGCTGTTGGGTAAGCGTGCTGGAGCCTCTGCGCTTGCCCATCAGGAGAGAGGGCATGATGGCTACAATACCTTTGCCATCGATACCGGAGTGATCGTAAAAGCGGGAATCTTCTGTAGCGATCAGCGCGTCGGTTACTGTTTTCGGAATTTCATTGTACTCTACCGGACTGCGGTTGAAGTTGTAAAAATATTTTCCAAGAAGTTTTCCATCGGAAGAATAAACCTCGGAAGCTACCGCGCTTTGAGGATTAGAAAGGACTTCAAAAGAAGGAAGCTCGCCAAACAAACCGAAAAGATTGTAGCCTACGGCAAGAATGAATAACATAAAAGCGATGATGCCACACACAAATACGATCCACAAATTCTTTATCATCTTTCCGGCTTTCATAGCAGTTAATAAAAAAGGTTCATAAAGTTAATTATGAACCAATATACTATCAGTTTTACAATTAATAAAACTATAACGAATTCTTTATTGTGCTAGTATGCGGGCAAGATCTTCGTCTACCTTTTGGCTTGGCCGCTTCGCATCGTAGTCAACAATTTTTCCCTGGCGGTTGATGATGATAAATCTTGGGATCGATTTAAGATCATAGTTGTTGATCACATCCGATTCCAGTCCTTTGGGAGAAAGCAACTGCACGCCCATCATGCTTTTTGATTCTACCTTTTTCTTCCATTGTGTAGTATCGCGGTCAAGGGAGATATTGATGAAAACGATATCGGTATTATCTTTGAACTGTTTTTGAAGTTTTTTAGAGTGAGGGATCTCCGCTACACAAGGGCCGCACCAGCTGGCCCAGAAATCCAGGTATACCACCTTTCCTTTAAAATCGGAAAGGGAAACTTTATTTCCGTGTATGTCGGAAAGTGTAAAAGCCGGAGCTATTCGGAGAGTGTCCTGAGCTTGTGCGAAGGTTGCCCCAATAACCAATATACAAATGGCTATTGATTTTAATGCAAAGAGTCGAATCATATCATTTAAACGATTGAAAGATAAATTTAGTTTATACAAAATCAATGAAAAATATTGATATAAAATAACTTATAATGAATAATATTTGGTATGTTTAGGAAACTATAAACCTACTAACTATGAAAACCTTATCCATCTCTTTGTGCATACTGCTGGTTACCGGTTTTTTATTTTCCTGCAGTGGTACCAAAACGCAAGAACTGATTTCGAAGTCATCCGATCAGAAAGCTCAGATCAAAGTATCTGGTTTTCGCGCCATCGCTTTCGATCCCTTCCAGGCCACGATCATCATCGACGGATTTGGACAGTCGGATACCTTGGTGACAGAAATTTATGCCAAAGATCTGAGCAATGAAACTGTTAAATTTGACTGGGTGGACGAGGCCAACTGTACGCTTAGTTTTGTACAGCAGGACGATTCCAAACGTACTATGCAAGTACGTTTCAGCGAAGACGGAAATTCGCTGAGAGAAATTCAGCAATAGTTTTTGCAAATTCAAGATTAAAAAATAGTAATAAAAAAAGTCCCGTTGCAAAACGGGACTTTTTTTATGGATCCAAAATTTCTTAGTAGTCTCCGATCTCGTCGTCGTCGTCTGCGTTCGGTTTTGCCTGGTTATTGCCGTTCCCATTCCCATTTTGTTTGTCGGCCTTGCGTTGTTGCATTTGTTTTTTCTTTTCTTCCTTTTTTGCCAGATAAGTATTGTATTGATCTGGTGTCAGGATGCCTTTCATTTGAGTTTCCCAACTTTGGAAAATTTGCTTGCGTTGTTGGCCAAGCGCTTGTTTATCTGCACCTGCTTTGGTCTTGGCATCTGCTACCTGGTTAATGCGGGTCAGGGTAGCTTGTTTTACCTGAGGTACCTGAGCATCCGTCAAAGACAATTCCGTTTTCAGACGTGCCGTGATTTTATCGGCTTTTTGGTCTGGAGTAAGATTTTGGCCTTTTTGTTGCCCATTGCCATTTCCGTTTCCCTTTGATTTGGCTTGTTGTGCCTGGGTAGTAAAAGCTGCTGCGATTACTACAGCGATCATAAAAACTACTTTCTTCATGGTTTATAGATTTGTTTAAATGTTTGAAAAAATTATTACTCAAAATACTTGCCAAATCTGTCTGAAATCTGTTTTTACAAAAGGTCTAATCCTATACGTATGGCTTGATATAGTGTGTATTGAGTGTTTATTTTTTTATCGTTAATTTTTTCGATCAGGCTCAAACCATTGACATTGGAGGTAAAGATCAATTCTGCCTGGTCCAGTTCCTTGGGTTGAAAAAATCCTTCCTGCACTTTAATATTTTCAGATTGGCAAAACCGCATGATCTGTTTCCGCATGATCCCTTCGATGCAGCCTGTATCCAAGGAAGGTGTATAGAGTACATCGTCTTTGCACCAAAAAATATTGCAAGTGGTAGTTTCTGCAATATTTCCTTTCAGATCGGTGAGAATTATTTCGTCTGCTTTGCGCTTCTTCTTCTCCAGGCCGGCCTGAATGTAGGGAAGAAAGTTGAGCGTTTTGTAGCGCGACAAATTTCCTGGTACTAATTTTATTTTCTCAGAAAAAAAAGCCTGTGTTTTTACTTCCGGATTTTTTTTCAATTCGTTGGCCGTAATTATAAATTCTGCGCTGTTAGATTCAGGAGTAACAAGACCTCCAGGCTTCCTCCATACTTGCCATTTGATCCTTGCATTCTGATGCAGGTTATTTTTTTTCACAAGTTCGCTGGTAAGTGAGGATAATTTATCGGATGAAAGCGAAGCAGGAAGTTGAATGTCCAACAGCGCCAATCCGGTGGAGATACGTTGCCAGTGGTCTTCGGCATATAATAGTCGCCCTTCGCGGTAGATCATTGTTTCAAAAAGACCGTCCCCATAAAGAAAAGCCCGGTTGGAGGGACTGATCGTAAAATTATTTTCGGCAATGAATTCGTGGTTATATATTAATTGAGGCATATCTTTGATGAAATTTTAAATTTTGAATTTTAAATTATGAATTAAAAGAATCTATGGAAAAGTATACTAACGAGATTCATTCTTGAGAGCACGTCAGAAAATGATCTTCGAAGGCTATCATCAATTCATAATTCATAATTTAAAATTCATAATTCAAATCGGTATCTGGCATCTTTTTTTTATCTTAGACGCCGGAAGCTAAAGTACAAAATTATTTTCCAAACACGAATGCAGAAATTGTCAGAACCTGTAAAAATAGCGGTCATAGGAGGAGGAAGCTGGGCTACAGCTTTGATAAAGATCTTTAGTGAAAACAATGTGAAGATCAACTGGTGGCTCAAAAATGCAGACGATGCCAAACACATCAAAGAATTCGGAAAAAATCCAAGATACCTGAGCAATATCCAGATCAATACGCGGAAGGTAAAACCGTCCACGGATCTGCGAAAATCGTTGGAAGGTGTCCAGATCGTAGTACTGGCAGTACCAGCAGCTTTTATTGAAGATGTATTGGCTACTTTGAAGAAAGAAGATCTGAGCGATAAGGTCATTGTTTCCGCAATCAAAGGCATGGTGCCTTCCGCCAATTTGCTGATCACAGATTTTGTAGAAAAAAAATACGGAGTAGCTTCCGAAAATCTTTGCGTAGTGGCAGGCCCTTGTCATTCCGAAGAGATTGCACTGGAAAAAAGATCGTATCTCACCATTGCAGGCCACAACCGCACTGTTTGCGAAAAGGTAGCGCAATTGCTGGCTTGCCGTTTTGTAATTACTTCTGTGATCGAAGATCTATACGGTGTAGAATATTGTGCCGTAATGAAAAACATTATTGCCATGGCTTGCGGTATTGCAAGGGGATTGAACTATGGCGATAATTTCCAGGCGGTGCTTGTGTCGAATGCTTTACAGGAGATCAAACATTTTCTCAATGCTATTCACCCCGGCCAGCGCGATATGGATGCTTCTGCCTATCTGGGTGATTTGCTGGTAACTTGCTATTCTCCTTACAGCCGGAACAGAACGCTTGGCTATATGGTGGGGAAAGGATATTCCGTAAGAGCTGCTATGGCGGAAATGAATATGATCGCAGAAGGGTATTTTGCGGTGAGTTGCGTGCATGAATTGAACAAACAATACAATGTATCCATGCCAGTAATTAAAACGGTGTACAATGTATTATATGAAAAAATTTCGCCAATTATGGAGCTGAGGATTTTAGAGAATTCGATGCGGTAAGAATATATTGTCATTCAGTCTCTAGTCCCCTTTTTTACAACCCAACGCTTTACTTTTTCGTTAAATCTTAGTAAATTCTCTTTCGGGAATATAGATTCCGTTTGAATTATCTCTTGACAAAATTAAAACCGGGAAACGAATATGAAGGAGTTGACGAAGAACTGGCTTACCGAAGGCCTGATTGATTTTGAATACAAAAAGTATCTTTTGCTTGCCTACATGCAAGGAGTAAAAGAACATTTCAGCAGCAAAAAACTATACCCCGTTTTTTCAGATCTGTTATTCCATTACAAAAACATTATCATACTTAAGCATAATAAAGCTGCGCTTTACGAAAGTTTTCCAAAACAACTTACAGGCGCAGATTTTGAAAAGCTTACCTTACTATACAGAGAGATTGTGAAAGACGATAAGTTGATGCAAGAACTGGAAGAGATTATGGAATATGCAATTCCCGTATTCCAGGAGCATCTTACAGAAGGGAAAGATATTTACGAAGAAATCGAATTCAGTATGTCGATCAGTCCTGTCGGATTATTTTCACTCAACCATGAAAATGGTTATATATTTTTCTATGTAGACAATTTACACAAAACAAGAATCTATGAATATGAAATGACGATCTTCGAAAATTCGGAAGAGCGTTTCAGAGGAATTCATACACGCTATGTAGAAACAGTAGAAAAAGGAATTTATAATACCTTCGAATCGATCAAGCTCGATCTTGCCAAAAAATATAAAAAGATGGCCAATCCTGCTACTTACCTGGTGGGAGCAAAGGTTAACTATCCCTTCGATGAAACGTTGTTGCCAGTGGCAAAGCGAATGCTAATGCGTTATCTGAATGCAGAAGCGGCTTAATATCTACTCACTACTGTTGCTGTCAGACTGTAGGACAGCAACAGTAGTGAGTAATTCTGTATCTTCCGAACATGTGTGGTAAATCAAAAAGCGAAGCCCTGATCTTAGACCAGGGCTTCGCTTTTTGATTTATTGATGAAGATTATTGAAGTCCGTTTGTGTCGCCTTCGGTAGGTGCGGAGCCCACTGAATCGCCTGCAGGAGCAGGTACCGGAGCATTAGAGTTTTTACCTTTTACATTTTCTACGTTTACGCTTCCTGAGCTTTCTTCGTCCTCAGAAGGACCGCTTACAAGGATGTTTGCAGTAAGGCTTAGAGAAAGAAGCAACAAAGCAAGTACCCAGGTAGTAGATTCAAGGAAGTCTCCTGTTTTTTTAACACCCATAAACTGGGTAGCGCTAGAACCGCCGAAACCGCTCGCCAGTCCGCCACCTTTTGGGTTTTGAGCCAATACTACCAGCACTAAAAGGACTGCTACGATGATGATTAATACTAAAATAAGGGTACTCATTTATATCTTGTTTTTAAGTTTTTCAATTTGGGCCTCAAAGTAAGGCTTTTTTTCTGGATTTTTCAAGATTAATTGCTCATAAATCTCAATGGCTTTTTCCTTTTTCCCTTGTAGAACAAGGATTTTAGCGAAATTTTCAGAAACAGGGCCTTTTGAGATCGTGCTGCTTTTGCTTGAAAGGTCTACCGAATTGTCTGGCAGGTTGTTGATGTCGAGTTTGGGAATAGTAGGATCTTCTTTGATAAACCGCTCGATGATCTCAATTTCTTTCTTTTTATTCTTACGGAAAATGCTTCTTTTTTCCTCAAGGTAATCGAGGTAATCAAGCATTAGGTTAGCATCAGCCGCTGTTTCCAGGATGTCTACTTCCACATCTTCTGTACGGATCGGGTAGTTGATCTGTTCGGGATTTATCCAATCGTTCAGCGATTCTTCCTTGTTGTCTTCTTGAATGAAAGTGGTTTCTTCGACGGTTGTATCTTGTGGATCAGGAAAAGCAGATTCAACTACATCGGCAGGAAGTTCAGGGAGCTTCTCTGTTTGCAGATCTTCTTCTGTTTTTATTTCTGTTTCTTCAGCGGGGAGTTCTGTAGAATTTTCTACAAGATTTTTTTCTGTTTCTTTTGCGTCAAGTTCATCATTGATCCCGATCACTTTGATCTCTTTCGGTATATCTTCCCAGGCTGCTTTGAGCTTGATGTCGTGCAGACGTTTCAGATTTTCCTGCAGTTCTTTTATGATCTGATCGCGCTTTTCGTCGCTGAGCGATTCGTGTGGTTCGAAATTGTTTTTTTCTTCCTTAAGTTCTGATTCTACTTGCTGAATAGAAGGAGTAGTTTCTACAAGATTATTTTCTTGTGACAATGAAGGAATGAGTTCTTTCGTTTCCGGTTCTTGTATTTTATTTTCTGCCTTTTCTTCAGAAGCAGCAATGACAGGAAGTTCCTGGATCGGCAGCCTGGTGATATCCGGAATTTCTTTTGAGTCGGCAATCAGTTTTTTCAGGTTTTTTCGATCCAGCGTATAGGCAGCTGCTTTTTTGAGTTTTTGATCAGCCAGCATAGAGCCCGCGTCGGCTGCTTGTTTGGCGATCAGGATATGGGCGACCTGGCAATAAGGAAAACCGGCCACAACCTTTTCCAGCTCTAGAAGCTGTTCTGGAGAAATCCCCGAAGGATCTTTAATGAGCTGTATGAAGGTCTGTTTGTTCAATGCTTACCAATTTGAGGTGGTCTTTTGAAAGATATCCAGGACGATCTGATCGAGGATTGTATTGTCCAGGGTGCTTTCTACATCAAAAAGCGTTTGCGCCTGAGGATAGTCTCCATAGAAAGAGAAGTTCTGATCGAAATTCTGTTTCTCATCTTTCATATTTTTAAACGTGATCTTTACGGTAATAGTTAGACGGTTGGATCCGGAAGTTTCGTTGGCTTTCGGAGCCACACCTGAAGAAGCATATCCAACGATCTTTCCTTCGATTCTCCAATCGGCACCGGAAGGTACGAGAAGAAGTTTGGTATTGCTTTGATAGTATTGTTTTAATTTCTCTGTAAGATTTTGCGAAAGGTTTGTAGGCCCTTGTCCTGATTCGTTGTAAATATTCTGAATGGAGATCGTCTTCACATCAGGCGGCACGGCGCCACCGGTAAAGTTGTAGACCCCGCAGGAAGAAAATAACAGAGAACTTATAGCCAATAGGGAAATTATTTTTTTCATTTTATGAATTACCTTTTTTGTAATGATACCGGATACCGGATACCGGATACCAGGTGTCAGATAATTTTAACTAAAGCTTATTTGTATTTTTTTGTCTGGAATCCGGTATCTGACATCCGGTATCCCAGAATATTTTACTCTTCTAAATTATATTCTTTGATCTTACGATACAACGTGCGCTCAGAGATGCCAAGATCCTGTGCTGCGTATTTTCGTTTGTTGTTATTTTTTTTCAGCGCTTTGATGATCATTTCTTTTTCTTTCACATTTAAAGAAAGAGATTCGTCTTCGCTTTCTACTTCTTCTACATCATGGATCTCGTCGTGATCGTTGACCTTATCGCTGATAATAATGGGCTGTGTATTTTCTTTTTGCTGGATCAGATAAGAATTTTTGAGGATCTCATCGGCAGTGCTTTCGGTATGGGCCATATTATGGAACAGCTCCTGGTGATTGTTCAGCACCTGCGTTCCATAATTTTCATTTTGTAATACTTCGTATACTAATTTTTTTAATTCATTCATATCCTTTTTCATATCAAAAAGGATCTTGTAAAGAATTTCCCTTTCGGAAAAATCTTCCACTGCTCCATTGCCTTTGGACAAAGCCGGAAGGGTAGGGGTGTTCAGTTCTGGTAAATATTTAAAAAGCTGTTCTTTAGTAACTGTACGATCGGTTTCGAGTACAGATATCTGTTCGGCAATATTTTTTAGCTGGCGGATATTTCCTGGAAAACGATAGCGTACTAAAAGTTCTTTTGCTTCTTCGGTAAGCTTGATTGGCGCCACTTTATAGCGATCGGCAAAGTCGGAAGCAAATTTCCGGAAGAGCAATTCGATATCGCTACCACGTTCGCGCAGTGGTGGTACATAGATTGGAACAGTGTTTAAGCGATAGTAAAGATCTTCGCGGAACTTTCCTTTTTGTACGGCTTCAAAAAGATTTACGTTGGTAGCAGCGATTACACGCACATCGGTTTTTTGTACTTTGGAAGAACCTACCTTGATGAATTCTTTATTCTCCAATACACGCAAAAGTCTTGCTTGTGTGCCGAGCGGCATTTCGCCTATTTCATCGAGAAAGATAGTACCGGCATCGGTTTCTTCGAAGTATCCTTTACGCGCTTCATGCGCGCCTGTAAAGGAGCCTTTCTCATGGCCGAATAATTCGGAATCGATCGTACCTTCCGGAATGGCGCCACAGTTGATAGCAATGAATTTTCCATGTTTGCGCGCGCTGAGCGAATGAATGATTTTAGAAAAAGATTCCTTCCCACTACCACTCTCTCCTGTGATGAGTACAGACATATCGGTAGGAGCTACCTGCACGGCCACCTGGATCGCATGATTCAGCGCCGGCGAGCTACCAATGATGCCGAACTTTAATTTTATACTTTGAATTTCCTGACTAAATGCACTCATGCTATGTTTAAGCTTGTTAATACCAAAAGTTATGAATGTTGAGTTATGAATTATGAGTTATGAATGATAAGAATATAACTTTAACTCATAATTCATAACTCAACATTCATAATTTACTGGCATCTATTTTATTTCTAGATTAGCTTTCAGTTTTGAAAGTCCTTTTTCAAAATCCGGACCAATCATTTTATCCATCATCATACCGAAATAACGTTGTCCGTATGACAGGTCTTGCGACATCTCCCAGGATACTTTAGTGGCGTTCCCTTCTGGTGCTACCGACCATTTTACAATAGCTTGTGATTGCCACGGAGCGATAAATTTCAGATCGATAGTGACAGATTTATTTGGATCTGCAGAAGCGATGGTCATGCTTCCGCTTCCTACCTGGTCATTGCCTTTCCAGCTGTATACAGCTCCTACGCCACTGCCTTCAATGCTGGTAGTCATGTTAGGATCTTTTTCCTGCCAAGGGCTCCATTGTTTGAAATTTTTAAAATCGGAAAGGTAGTTGTACACGCTGTCGGCGGGTGCGTTGACCACAACTGATCTTACTACATAAGATTTAGACGAAAGGAAAACCGGAATGATGGCCAGCAATACGATCAGGCCTCCGAGGCCGATACCAATGTACTTTAGAATTTTCATAGTTATATAGGGTTTATTAGTGAAATGAATATAAACATAAACTACTTAAGTGGTTTTGCCGTTACAGTAAACACCATATTCGCCAACAAATTTATATCTTCCGTAAAGGTTTCATCCGTCACGATCTCGTATCGCAAATTATAAGAAGAGGCTTTGATATAGCTGTCAAGTTTCTCTCCTGTTGTTGTCAAACTTATTGAGCTTCCTACATCGTTTGGAATATTGTCTTTATAAGCCAGCAATACTTCCGGCAAGCCGTCTCCTGAAATATATATTTTGATAGAGTTTAGAAAACTAAATGTTTTTCCCGCCGGACTGGTAATGCTGAGATCAAGCTTGGAAAGTTTTACATCTTGCACATGGTCGGCGCGGGTATCGTTGTTGGCAAATGATTGACTAGACGAAGACTGAACGTTCGGTGAGTTGAAGACCAATGGTATATTGATTCCCGTGCCATAACTGGATGGAATCGTAAACGTAGCGGAGTTGTCAATGTTAAAGGTCAACAACTTTTTAAGCTTTTTACAAGAGCTCAAGGGAAGCCACAGTGTACCAATAATTACAAATAAAAATAAAGCAGTTTTTTTCATAAAAAATAATTGGTTTCTAACTCAAACAATCACTTCACCGATCAGAGTTCCCTGGGTGGCGCTTTGCACACGTACGTGTACGAACTCGCCTACCTTGTGTGTACCGGCAGGGAATACAACGGTAGTGTTCTGTCCATTTCTTCCTTTCAGGAAAGCATCCGATTTTTTTGAAACGCCGTCGATCAAAACTTTATGGATCGTTCCTACTTCTTTTTCATTCAGCTCAAGAGAAGTCGCAGATTGCAGTTCGATGATCTCTGTAAGCCTTCTGCTTTTTACTTCTTCCGGCACATCGTCGACAAGTTTTTTGGCTGCTGGCGTATTCGGACGTTCGCTGTAGGCAAACATATATGCGTAATGATAATTCACTGTTTTCATCAGTGAAATAGTATCCTGGTGTTCTTCTTCTGTTTCTGAACAAAAACCTGTGATCATGTCGCTGGAAAGCGCACAATCCGGGATGATCCTGCGAATTGCATTTACGCGATCCATATACCATTCACGGTCATAAGTACGGTTCATAAGTGCCAGAATGCGTGAATTGCCGCTTTGAGCGGGAAGGTGAATATAGTTGCAGATGTTATCGTATTTCGCTATGGTATACAATACTTCGTCTGTGATATCTTTTGGATGTGAGGTGGAGAAGCGCACCCAGAGGTTGGGATTGACAAGGGCTACGCGCTCTAGCAGTTGTGCAAAATTTATTTTTTCAGAGCCATCTTCCGATTGCCATTTGTAGGAGTCTACGTTTTGCCCCAGCAAGGTTACTTCGCGGTATCCGTTTTCATACAACTCTTTAGCTTCGCGTACAATAGAGTGCGCATCCCGGCTGCGCTCGCGGCCTCTGGTGAAGGGCACTACGCAGAACGAGCACATATTGTCGCACCCACGCATAATGCTGATAAAAGCAGTTACTCCATTTCCACCAAGTCTTACAGGATTGATATCGGCATACGTTTCTTCTTTGGAAAGAAAAACATTTACTGCTTTTTCTCCCTCGTCTGCTACGGCGATCAGCGCAGGCAGTTCGCGGTAGGCATCCGGACCCACTACCATGTCGACGATTTTTTCTTCTTCGAGGAGTTTTGATTTCAGGCGTTCGGCCATGCAACCCAATACACCCACTACCAGTTCCGGGTTTTTCTTTTTCAGCTGAATGAATTGCTTCAATTTATTCCGCACTTTTTGCTCCGCATTTTCACGGATTGAACACGTGTTCAGAAAAATCACGTCGGCAGTTTCTGGTTTGGAAGTAGTATCAAACCCATGATCAAATAAAATAGAAGTTACAATCTCACTGTCGGAAAAATTCATCTGGCAGCCGTAGCTTTCGATATATAATTTTCTCTTTTTTCCGGTATCCTGCTCTTCCGATATTCTCGGCAAATCACACAATGCTTTCTCCTCTTCTGTTGGGATAATGTCAAGATCTTTAATTACCTGCCTCATGCGGTCCTACAAATTATTTTTAGAACACAAATCTAATAAAAAAAAGATAAGAATGACAGAATGTCAGGGATATTCTTCTCATTACTAAGTATTAACGGTTTAGCCCTGATAGTTTGTACTTTTTTGATTTTGTATTAAATAATTTTAGATCTGTTGATATTATACTATTGTTTTATTATATTTATATAACTCAGTGAAAAAGCCATTTTATGATAGCAATTAATTGGAAATGGAAGAAAAAGCACCTTGAATCTGAAAAAAAGCTAAAAAATTTGGAATACCAGCTTGAAAAAGCCCGGCTATCCATTGAAAAGATTATTCAAGGAAAATTTGAATTAAATGAAGAACAATCTTCAGGAGGTATTCATGGTCTTATTTGGGAACTAGCCAAACAGTTGCAGTCTTTTTCCGAACAGGAAAAACAACGTTCCTGGATCACGGAAGGATTAGGAAAGTTTGTGGACATTCTTCGTAAAGACCAATCGAAAAAGGAAGAATTATACCAACATATTCTTTCTTCTCTTGTACGTTATCTGAAAGCCAACCAGGGAGGAATTTTTATTCTAACTAATAATGGTGTAGAACCTATTCTGGAATTGGTAGCCTGTTATGCTTACGAACGGAAAAAAATTCTAGAGAAAACTGTAAGGATTGGCGAAGGGCTGCTGGGCCAGTGTTTCCTTGAAGAGCAGACCACCATGTATACAGATATTCCACCTTTTTATACTACGATCACTTCAGGAATGGGGGAAGCTACGCCAGGCTGCTTGTTACTGGTGCCGCTGAAATTCAATGACAATGTGATGGGCGTATTGGAGATCGCAAGCTTTCAGAAATTTCAGCAATATGAAATCGATTTTGTAGAAAAGCTTTCCGAAAGTATTGCTTCCGTATGTTATAATATTCAGAACGGTGAAAAAGCAAAAGCCTTGCTGATGGAATCGGAGCAGCGGGAGCAAGTGTTGAAAGAGCAGGAGGAAGAGCTTAGACAAAACCTCGAAGAGCTTATTGCCACTCAGGAAGCCACCGAACGCAAGCAAAAGGAAATTGATCAGAATAATACGATGATGAAATTGATCGTAGACAATATTCCTTTTCCAATCTTTGTGAAAGATGAGCTTGGTCGCTATACCTTGATCAATAAGGCGGAGACATCTTTGTTCAATTTAGATGAAAAACAAATTCTTGGGAAAGACGACAGTCATTTTGTAGAAAATGAAGAAGAATGGAAAGTGATCCAGGAATCTGACCTGAAGACGCTGGATTCAAACGAGCCTGTGGAATTGCCGGTGCAGTCGTTCACTGCAGTTACAGGTGTCACACATATATTTAAAACTACAAAAATTCCATTTATCAATACGCTTACAGGAAAGAAAAATATTCTTGGAGTATCTGTAGATCTTACGGAAAAATTAGAACTGGAGAAAAAATTATTGAAGGAGAAATTAATCTCCCGCAATAATATGCTCATCGACCTGGCGGGGAGGCAGCGCATGCTTTCGCAGAAGATAGGCTTTTACGCAGAAATGGTAGTAAGAGGGAAAATAGAACATATTGGCACGTTGGAAAATGCCATTGCCCTGCACGATCACTCGCTGAATGTGCTTAAGAATGGTGGTATGCCGAAAGGCTTGGAAAACGCGCAGAAAATGGAAAAGGCCAATGAGCTGCTTCTTCCAAAGATTGAAAAAGTAGAAGAGATCTGGGGAAAATATAAAAAAGCTGCAGAAAATATTATCGAGCTTAAAACTAAGGTAGAAAGCTCTCAGCAGGAAACTGAATTACGGAAATGGATTCAGCTGGTAGAAGAAAAAGGAGAACTGCTGCTGGAAGCCAATGATGAATTGCTCAAAGCTTTTTATCAGAAAAACAGAAAAGTGATGGTAGATGTTTCTTAGTCAAAAAGGCTGAAGCTCTCGCCGGGATAGATCTTCGGAGCTACCTGTATGCATTCAGGATAATCGTATTCAGGAGAATTTACTACTTTGTGCGCCTGGTAAAAACTCATTTTTCCTCCGTCTGCAGGGGTCAGTAAAGAAACGATTTCCTGTTCGGTAAGCTTATCGGAAAGCCATTTTCGTTCATCGCCAGGAGAAAGGATCACCGGCATGCGCTCATGGATCTCAGACAACAGGCTGTTGGCGGTAGTGGTGAGGATAGAAAATGAATTGATAATCTCTCCTTCAGGATTTTCCCAATAATCCCAAATTCCTGCAAAGGCAAAAAGCTCATCGCTGGAAAGAGTGATCCGGTAAGGTGTTTTTGTTTTGCCGATCTTTTTCCATTCAAAATACCCATCGGCTAAGATGAGACAACGTTGTGATTTGATGGCTTGTTTGAAAGGAGCTTTGGAAAAAACAGTTTCTCCCTTAGCATTATAAAGATTGTCTCCTACCGATTGGTCAATCGACCAATTTGGAATGAATCCCCAATAGAAAAAAGAAAGCTCGTCTGCACGGCGATTCGTGATCACAGGCACTACCTGCCCCGGCGCTACATTGTAGCGGGCTCTCCAGTCGTCCGGAGCGGCAACGCCGAACCGTTTGGAGATCGTTTCCTTATTTTTTGTTAAAGAATACCGGGTGCACATGACTTACAGGAATCAATCGTTTGAAGTGTAAATCTATTGATAATAAGTTTGAATGTCAATTTAAAGTTATGAATGTTGTTCGCCGGCTGCCATTCACAACGCACAATTTTTTCAGAGTGAGTCGCGGCTCAGCATCAGGTTGATCAGGCCAGCCATGTAGGAGAATATAAGTAAAAAAGCGCCTGCAAGCATGGTAACCAGGTACCAAGGCAAGGCAGTAAGGGTAAGAAGGTAAAAGACGATCCCGAAGAGCAAGTATACAATGAACAGACGCCCGATAATGGCATAAGGAATCAGTACATCCAGGCGACGGTGCGTAAAATATACGTAGGCTATCGAAAGGAATACCGTGCTGGCCACTGTAGTCCAGGCCGAGCCGATCGGGCCATACATCGGTACAAAGATTAGGTTGCCGATAATATTTAAAATAATACTTCCTATGATCATTTTACTTACCATACGCTCATATCCCGTGGCCGTAAGCAAGGTGCTGTAGATGGCAAACATTCCATGAAGACCGGCAGAAAAGAAAAGTATCTTCAGGATCGTGGTCATGGTAGCAATTTGTTCGGGGGTACTGTTCTTTTGCTGGAAGAAAAGAATCTCTCCATAAAATAATACAAAAACAGAAAGGAATACCATTGGTACGGAAGCCACTACCTGGCCAAAGTTGAGCAGTTTTTGTTTCTCTCTTTTATCGTTCAGATGATAGGCAAATTTAGCGAAGAAGATAGGAAGCACTGTCCACAGGTACATCATACAAGCATCGAGGAAACGATAGGCAGCGGTGTACAAACCTGTATCATTTTCTTTATTCAGGTCGCCGGAAGCGCGGGACAGATAATCAATGATCAATGTATCGATCCGTTCGTTGAGGGAATATAAAATGGTGATGATGGCAAATGGAATACTTTGTCTGATCAGTACCTTCAGATTTTCCTGGTTGAGCTTAGGGGCGATATAGTCGAAAAGTTTCAGGCTTACGATATAAAATACCACTACGGTAATCACCAGTGAAAATAATCTTGCATACACAAACAACTCAACAGTAATGTGCTGTGAGAGCATGATGGCAACGATCAGGATCAGGATGAACTTATCCATTACCGAAGCGGTAGAGTCTACCATAAAATGCTGGTTGGCCTGGAAGTTTGCACGGAAGAAGAAGATCAGCTGTACCAACGCCTGCGCAAAACAAAGCACCACCAGCAGATAAATCTCCCTTCCGTTGTATCCCATCAGCCAGCCCACTACAGACATAAGCAACGGATACACAATCAGCATGATCAGCTTGAGCGCAAAAATATTGGAAAATACTTCCCGCATGCGCGAAGGCTCGGAGGCAAGTTTTTTGGTAACGTATTGATTGAGCCCAATATCGGTAAGGGAAGCAAAGATATAACCTAAGGAAAAAAGAGCCGCATACAAGCCAAAATCTTTATGATGAATTTTGTTCTGTACATCGTTCTCTAAAAATAACCAAACAGGTTTGATCAAGACATTGAGCAGAACTACGAAACTGATATTTCCAAATAATTTCCTGATAACAAAAAGCAATTAAATGTGTGCAAACATACAAAGTTTTTACGACTCCAGCTGTTTTTTTGATTAACGTATCATTAAGTAGAATTCGTACATGCTGTTTCTGAGATTTATCTGGCGGGCAACTAATTGATAGTCATATAACAAAAACCTCCAAAGATTTATTCTCATCTAGTTTTATTTCGATTGAATCTTTGTAGGTTTAGAATTGTAAGGCTGCAAAATTTCAGGTGAATGTCTTATATTTGTCTCTTAAACGAAATTTAGTTTATTTCTAAAAAATAATGGATCAATCGATTAAAGATAAATACCAGCCGGTGATCGGTCTGGAGGTACACGCACAGTTGAGTACTGCCAGTAAAATTTTTGCTCCTGACTCTACTGAGTTTGGAAACATGCCTAATACGAATATCAGCGTAATCACCCTGGCGCATCCGGGTGTGCTTCCTAAGCTTAACAAGAAAGTGGTGGAGTATGCCATTAAAATGGGACTTGCCAGCGGCTGTGAGATCAATCGCACCAATTTCTTTGACCGTAAAAATTATTTCTATCCTGACCTTCCGAAGGGATATCAAACCACACAAGACAAAGCGCCTATCTGCAAAGGCGGAGGTTTTACCATCAAAACAAAAGAAGGTGAAAAATTTATTCGCCTCAACCGTATCCACATGGAAGACGATGCCGGTAAAAACCTACACCTGGAAGGAGAGACCGACACGCTAGTAGACTACAACCGTGCAGGCGTACCGCTGATCGAGATCGTGACAGAGCCGGATATCCGTACTTCCGATGAAGCCGCCGCTTTACTCACAGAGATTAGAAAGCTGGTACGTTACCTTGATATTTGCGATGGAAACATGGAAGAGGGTTCGCTACGTTGCGATGCGAACGTTTCCGTGATGCTGAAGGGCGCCAAGCAATATGGTAAAAAAGTAGAAGTAAAAAATATGAACTCGATTCGTAACGTACAACGTGCGATCGAGTTTGAAATAGAAAGACAAATTGCCGAAGTAGAAGCGGGGAATGAGATCTTTTCCGAAACCCGCCAGTTTGATACGGTAAACTTCACTACCCACGGCATGCGTACCAAGGAAGAGCTCAACGACTACCGCTACTTCCCGGAGCCAGATCTTCAGCCCTTGAAAATTTCTGAGGAATGGCTGAATGCGCTCAAAGCTGCAATGCCAACACTACCACAACAACTGGTTAATAAATTTGTAAATGAATACGGTCTTCCGGAATACGATGCACTCGTACTTACTGATACGAAAGAGATCGCTTTTTATTTCGAGGATCTTTGTAAGAATACCAAAAACTACAAGGCCGCTTCCAACTGGATGATGGGCCCGGTGAAATCGTACCTGAACGAGCTTACCATGAGTATTTCCCAATTTACGATAACACCTAAAATACTGGCAGAGCTGATCTCTGTAGTGGATTCAGGCAAAGTAAGTTTTGCTACGGCTAATGAGAAGATTTTTCCTGAGCTGGTAAAAGCAGATGGCCGTACCGCCTTGAAAATCGCGGAGGAGATGAACCTGATCCAGGACAGCAATTCTGACAATATCCGCCCGATCGTGGAAGAAGTATTATCCAGATTCCCTGAAAAGGTAGCGGAATATAAGGGCGGTAAAAAAGGAATTCTCGGAATGTTTATGGGCGAAGTGAAGAAAGCCAGCGAGGGGAAAGCCGATCCGAAGGTAACTACCGAGATTTTAAAAAGTATTCTCGATAATTAATTTTAAATTTTGAGTTTTGAATTTTAAATTCAAAATAAAGATAGTTGAAGCTCGTTGGTATAATGAAGTAGAATTGTTCCCTACGGGTTTCAATTCAAAATTTAAAATTTAAAATTCAAAATTTTTATGCAAAAGCCAACGATTCTTTGGGCCGACGATGAAATAGATCTTTTAAAGCCGCACATCATTTTTCTTAACAACAAAGGCTACGATGTAGTGCCTGTAGTAAGCGGCGCCGATGCGGTGGACAAGGTAAAGCAGCAAAAATTTGATCTCGTTTTCCTTGACGAAAATATGCCCGGTATGAACGGTCTGGAAGCGCTGAACCAGATCAAACAACTGAAACCAACCTTGCCGGTGGTGATGATCACTAAGAATGAAGAGGAGCAAATCATGGAAGAAGCGATCGGAGCCAAGATCGCGGATTACCTGATTAAGCCGATCAACCCTAATCAGATCCTTTTATCCATCAAAAAAATACTAGACAACAAACGATTGGTAGAAGAGAAGACTAATCAAAGCTACCAGCAAAATTTCCGTGAGCTGAGCATGTCTTTTTCCGATAAGCTCACACACGAGGAGTGGGTGGAAGTATATAAAAAACTAATCTTCTGGGAACTTGAGATCGACCGTACTGAAAACAAAAGTATGGGCGAAGTGATTGATATGCAGAAGAGCGAGGCCAATAATAATTTCTGTAAGTTCATCAAGAAAAATTATGAAAGTTGGCTCAATGATGCCAACGTTTCACGACCATTGCTTTCGCACCAGTTGATAAAGAAAAAAGTATTACCACTACTAGATGGCCCGGAACCCGTATTTTTCCTGCTGATCGACAACCTGCGTTTTGATCAGTGGAAAGTGCTGGAACCTGTGATCAGCGAGTACTTTAATGTAGACGAAGAATCTGCTTACTATTCTATTTTACCCACCACCACCGCATATGCACGCAATGCGATCTTTTCCGGCATGATGCCTTCGGAAATGGAAAAAAAATATCCTGATCTCTGGGCAAACGAAGACGACGAGGGAGGAAAAAATAATTTTGAAGAAGAATTTCTGCAGGGGCAATTGCAGAAAAATAAGTACGATGTAAAATGCTCGTATCATAAAGTGTTGAATGTAGAGCAGGGAAAAACATTGGTGAACAGTATTCCCAACCTGATGTCCAACAAACTGAATGCGATCGTCTATAATTTTGTAGACATGCTCTCGCACGCCCGCACCGACATGGCTATGATCCGCGAACTGGCACCGGATGAGTCGGCTTACCGTTCCATTACTTATTCCTGGTTCCAACATTCTTCTTTGCTGGAAGCATTGAAAAAGATCTCTGAGAAAAAAGTAAAACTGGTGATCACTACTGACCATGGTACCATTCGCGTGAAGCATCCATACAAGATCGTGGGCGACAAATCGGTGAACAGCAACCTGCGTTACAAAGTGGGAAAAAATCTCAGCTTTGACGAATCCGATGTGCTAGTAGTGAAAAGACCGGAGCGTTTCTTTTTGCCGAAAAAAAATATTTCCAGCACTTATGTCTTTACGATAGAAGACTATTTTTTTGCATATCCCAATAATTTTAACTATTATGTGAACTATTATAAAGATACTTTTCAGCATGGAGGGGTATCTTTGGAAGAAATCATCATTCCTTTGGTCACATTGTCATCAAAGAGATAATCTAACAACAAAATTTTTCGCCGAATGAAAAATCAATTTCAGGAGTATTTGAATCTTGTCAGAGGTTTTATGAAGAAACATTATCTGTTTTTTATTTCTGTAAAAGTATTGAAGTTTATACTTGTATTGTTCCTGCTTTCCTGCGAAAGTAAGACAGGTCCTTCTTCCATCCCTGATACCGTATTGGTAGATACGATCCAGGGAAATTCACCGGAAGATAGCGTGATCTATAAGAACGACGACGATGATGACGATGATAAAAAAGAGGAAGATAATAATAATCCGATAGCACCAGAAGAAGGATCAGGATCATAGTGCATGAAAAATGAATTGACGGTAGAGCTTGAGCTCATCAGCTCGTTGGATCATCTTTCGAAAGCGGCCGAACAAGTGGTGTCTTTTTCAGAGAATACAAATGTATGGCTTTTTGAAGGCCCCATGGGCGCGGGCAAAACAACCTTGATCAAAGCCATATGCAAGGTTTTTGGCGTGAAAGACAATGTTTCAAGTCCTACTTTTTCGCTCGTAAATGAATATCATAATATAAGAGGAAACATATTCTATCATTTTGATTTTTACAGGATCAAAAGTGAAGAAGAGGCTTCTGATATTGGAGTAGACGAATATTTCTATTCGGAAGATTATTGTTTTGTGGAGTGGCCTTCGATGATCCCGTCTTTATTGCCCGACGAGTATATTTACATCCATATTGAAATTATTTCTGAAACGGAGCGAAAGATCTCTGTATCCAGAAAAACAGAAATACAATAAATCAAACCATCATGAAAGCGAAGATACAATCCCTAGCCAAGGAAGCTGCTCTTTACCCGCAGGAGAAGCTAATGAAGGTGAAGGAAAATGTACATAACCTGAATATAGGGATCCCGAAAGAAACGGAAGGCGATGAGAATCGTATTTGTCTTACGCCCGAAGCCGTGAGCATCCTTGTAAACAACGGTCACGAAGTAGTGTTGCAAAGTGGAGCGGGAAGCAGTCCGAAACTGAGTGACCGGGATTTCAGCGAAGCGGGCGCCAAGATCGTGTATTCGGAAGAAGAAGTTTTCGCTTCTGATATTGTGTTGAAAGTAAATCCACCTTCTCCGGAGCAAGTGGCGATGATGAAACCCGGCAAAACATTGATCTCTGCTTTGCAAGTGGGAAAGCTTCAACCGGAGTTTTTGAAGGCGGTGAACGATAAAAAATTAACAGCTTTAGCATACGAATACATCGAAGACAAAGCAGGAGGCAAGCCGCTCGTAAAATCGATGAGTGAAATCGCCGGAAGTACGGTGATGCTGATCGCTGCGGAATATTTGAACAGCAATAATGGAAAAGGAGTGATCATCGGTGGGATCACCGGTGTGCCGCCTACCAAGGTAGTGATTCTCGGAGCAGGCACGGTAGCGGAATACGCAGCCCGCGCAGCATTGGGACTGGGAGCAGAGGTAAAGGTGTTTGACAATCACGTTTACAAACTCCGTCGATTGAAACATGCACTAGGTTATCAATTATATACTTCTACAATTGATTCTGTAACGCTTAGAAATGAAATGAAGCGCGCCGATGTAGTAATTGGTTCGCTACGTTCAGACGAAGGAAGTCCTTGCGTAGTGACCGATGAAATGGTAGCCGAAATGAGACCAAACTCCATCATCATCGATGTAAGCATTGACCAGGGAGGATGTTTTGAAACTTCACGCATTACAAGTCACAAGAATCCAATATTCAGAAAATACGATGTGATTCACTATTGTGTACCAAACATTCCCTCGCGTGTAGCACGCACGGCTACAATTGCCTTGAGTAATATTTTTACTCCGATGCTTTTACAGATCTCCCGCAAAGGAGGCGTAGACAGCATGATCTATGCCAAAGAATGGTTCATGAAAGGTGTGTATGCCTACAAAGGAAATATTACCAACCCACATCTGGCAAGGAAATTTAATATGAGCTATAAGGATCTGGATCTGCTTATTGCAGCGAGGTTTTAATAGAACAGATGCTAGATGCCGGATACCGGATGCCAGATGTCAGATAAAATGAATTAAAGATAATTATCTAAAAAGGAAAACCATGTTAAGCTAACATGGTTTTCCTTTTTATCCGGCATCTGGTATCTGGTATCCGGCATCCAGTAAGTATCCTTCTAGATTATTTCACAATCATCACCCTCTTCTTCATCACTGTTTCCTGCTGCACTGTTTCAATCATATACACACCGGCTGTAAGCTCCGCTGCATCAAAGGGTATGGTGATGAAACCGCGTTGAGAGATTTCTTTTGTAACCATTGGTTTCCCTGTAGAGTTGTACAAGGTGACCTTGATCGGTTCGTTGGATGTGCTTAGGTATTGCAATTCAAATGCACCGGCGCTTGGGTTTGGATATATTTCCAGTATTTCGCCGGAAGTAATAGTTGGAATTACTATGCTACTGTCATTTTCCGCAAAGCCTTGTCGCAATACATTTCCTCCCGCCATTCCGGATACAGTGCTAACAGCAGAGTAGAGATAACAGCTATTTACTTTGATCGCTACGTAATAGGTGCCATCGAAATAGGCTCTGAAATTGGCGGCATTGGCGCCTTCTATATATTTAAGAACTCCTGAAGCATTTTCTACATACCATTGATAATAAGAAGCAGTATTGGCACAGCTTAAGTCTACCTGACTGCCTGTGTTGCCCGCTTGTGCAATGGATGGTAAAGCGGAGCCATAGTCAATGTATTGTCCGGCGGTTACCGTAGAGCAACCATAGATGTCAAACAGCTCGATAAAATAATAACCTGGCTGATATACTACTTCTGAATTGGTACCGCCGTTGATCAGCTGTGAAGCAGCTGTGAAAGCGGCAGTAGAGCCATAGTACCAATGGTATTGAGAAAAAGAAGGAGAAACGGTAAAGAGCACAGGATTTGTACTACACAGAGTAGAAGAACTCGGTATAATTGAAGGAGCGGCGATACTGCTTTTGTAAATTGTATCCACGGCAGTAAGTGTTACTGCTGGACAGCCCCCAACAACAGCCTGCACGCTGATTCCATTCGCAGGCATATCCAGTTGAGCAAATGTAACCGTTATATTTTTATCAGTTCCATCGCCAGTAACAGGTGCACCTACTTGCAAGGATATATGGTCATAGGCTGTATAAGTAACGCCGTTTTCAGACGACTGAATAGTAATGCTTGCATTGTCACCCTGACATAACGTGTCTTTAGCTGGTGATACAGAGATTGAAGAAAGAGGAGTACTATTTACCTGTATGGATGGAGTGGTTGTCATAGTAACCGTTGCGCAGCCACTGGCTGTGGCGTCAACAGAGATCGTATTGTTTCCATTGGCAGGTGTAGGGATCGTGAGTGTAATGGAAGAGCCATTTCCTACAACAGCAGTACCCACGGCAGATCCACCAGTGTTGGCCTGGTAGCTTACGCCATTCTCACTGCTCGCAATTGTCACAGTGCCGTTGCTACCGCTGCAGATTGGAGAAACTGATGTAACGGATAAAGAAGTATTCGGTGAAGCAGAAATAGTCATCGAAGCTGTATTGGTAAGTGTTACAGGATTACATCCTGTTTTTGTGGCCTGGATCGTGATCACATCGTTCCCGACAGGTAGTAAGGAAGCGTCTACCGAAAGCGTGATGGAAGAGCTTGTACCTGCTACCGTGCTGCTTAAGGCAGTGGTGTTGTAGAAAGGTTGATAATTCACTCCCGATTCAGAAGCTGGTATTTGAATTGCGGAAGGAGTTCCTGAGTTGCAACTTGTAGTTACTAATGTATTTACGGCAAGGCTTGGATCCGGGGCAGGTGTTACGGTCAGGCCTGCCTGGTTGCTTGTTGCAAAAGGATTACACATTCCGCTTACTACTACATCGTAATTCCCTGCGTCGGTAGACGAAGGAGAAGAAATTGTATAAGTAGCAAGCTGCGCAGCTGTGCCTGGAATATTTGTACCATTAAATCTCCATTGATAGGTTAGCCCTGCACCTGTAGCCGTTACATTGAAGCTTACCGGAATACCCGCGCAAACACTGGCATCCACCGGATCAAGTGTGATGACAGGACTTGCATTGACAGTAAAGGAAGCACTGCTGACAGCTGAACTTCCTGATGTGACAGAAATAGTACCAGAGCTAACACCTGCAGGAACTGCGGCTACGATCAGATTATCATTTTTAACTACAAAACCGGCAGCAGTACCATTGAAGACAACACTGGAAGTTCCGATAAAACCTCCTCCTGAAATGCTGATAGAATCTCCCACACAACCTGAAGAAGGAGTGAATGAACCAATCGTGGTATTGCAGGAAGGGATATCGGCAGTAAAGCCAGGACAGCTTGGAGCATTTGTATAGCAAAGAGATAAATTGGTATTGGCAATCAGCGAACATAAACTATTTGGGAGTGAAGGAAGGGTTGCTAACTGGTTGTGGCTGCAATCCAATGTTTGGATCGAAGAAGGTAAAGACGGCAAGGATGTAATACTGTTATTCGAAAGATCAAGTGTAGTAATTCCCGATGGAAGCGAAGGGATGGTTCCGCTATATCCATTGCCGCTAAAGTTAAGATTTGTAAGGCCAGTGGGTAAGGCAGGGAAAGTAGTAATCGTATTGTTGGCAACATTCAGCGTAAGCAATGAAGAAGGTAAAGTAGGAAGATTAGACAACGAATTGCCGGAAGCATCCAGCGTAATTAAGTTTGGAAAATATTGAATTCCGGTAAGGTTTGTAATACCAAGGTTCGATACATCAATACTAGTGGCACTTGAAAGTGCTGAACAGCCTGTGATCAAGATATTGCTACACATACAAGATGGATAGTTTGACGTAAGCCAGTTCGCAAAATTAACATCAGGAATGGAAACTCCTGTTTGTACGGTTACTGTAGCCGTACCGGACGTAGTACCGGTGCATCCGCTGCCATCGGCTACGGAGCTCAAAGTATAAGTAGTAGTACCGGTTGGACTTACGGAGAAACTATATGGATTGATAGAAATTCCTGTCACGCTGTAAATGGAGGAACCATCGCTGTAAGAGAAATCCCATGGACCAAGGCCGGTGAAATTTACATTCAAAGTAGCAGATCCTGTTCCGCATATCGGAGGAGAAGAAGTATTGATCGTAGCAGTAGGCGCTGCGGATACTGTAATAGTAGCGCTTCCGGATGTAGCACCGATACATGTTCCATCGTCTACGCCTGTTAAGGTATAAGTTGTATTTCCTAGAGGAGGTGTAACGGAGAAACTATAGGGACTAGCTGCAATGGAGTTAACATGCGTTGAAGTTGTTCCATCCGAATACGTAAAATTCCATGGAGCTGTACCGGTAAAATTTATATCCAGGTTAATAGACGAACCGTTGCAAGCATTGGTGGCACTGGAGCTAATCGTTGCCGTAGGGGGAACAAGAGAATTAATCGTTGTAGATTGATCCGTAAAACAAGTGGTAGACGGGTCGTAAAGACGTATCGTGTAAATACCTGCGCCGAGTGAAGAGAAAGTATTTGTGCCATTGACAGTAGGAGAAGTTGGAACTGTACCCGTGTATGTGCTACCGGAAGTAATCGCATAGGTCAAGTTAGTAACAGAAGTAGGGAATGAAATGGTACCATTGGCAGAACCTCCACAGACATCGGTACTGGTAAGCGTCAGGCTTGGAGGTGTATTGGAACCAATTGTTATCGTCCGATCAGAAAAGCAAGTGGTAGACGGATTATAGAGACGTACTGTGTACATACCTGCTGCAAGAGAAGGAATAGTATTCACACCGTTGATCGTTGCAGTAGTAGGCGTTCCACCGGTATAAGTAGAACCGGGTACGTAATTATAGGTAAATGTTGTAACAGAGGTTGAAAAAGAAATAGTACCATTATTAGAAGGAGTGCAAGCGTCTGTTTTGCTTAAGGTGAATAGTGGCAACGGATTGATAGAGATTGTAACAGTACTGGATACAGGAAGGCAACCGCTTTGAGTCGCCGTTAAAGTCAGCGTAACCGAACCGGCAGAAATATCACCTGAACCAGGTGTATAAGTTGGAGTCTGAATGTTGGGATTTGAAAATGTACCTCCCGAGCCTCCGCTCCAAGTGGGATTGCTACCAACGGAAACAGAACCATTGAGCGTTGCGGTAGCATTTTCACAAATACTTTGCGGACTGCCAGCGTTAGAAGTAGGAGCAGGTGTAACGTTGATAAAAACTGTATCTGTTGCTGAGGCACAAGCGCCGCTGCCGGAGCTTATAATGATCAATTCGGCCAGGCCTGCGGTGAGTTCAGTAGGACTTAGCGTATAGGTTGCCGTAGGGTTGGCATTATTTGGAGAATAAATACCACCTCCGTTGTTCCATGTAATTCCGGTAGCTCCACCGCTAAAAGAACCTGATAGAGTTGTAGTAGGATTATTATGGCAAACGGTTTTATCAAGACCTGCACTTACGATTGGTTTTGCCTGCACAGTAATATTGGATGGACTGGTTCCGCTTCCCAGAGGACTGGTTACGATGATCGTTCCTGTGCCTGTAGCAGCAGTTGGAGATACAGTAATGTTCATCGTGTTGTCATTCACTACAACGATGCTCGAAGCAGCCACACCATTGATCGTAACTCCGGTAGTTCCAGTAAAATCAGAACCGTTGACAGTTACCACATCTCCGGCACATACAATTGAAGGTGAAAACCCAGTGATGGTAGGAGCTAGTCCAGCTGTTTTCCAGTCGCCGTCAATAAAGGTATTGCCCGTAGCGTTGACGCCGAATTTATAAGGAGCAGTAGTGACATACTTTCCAGTCACGGCGTTTGGTGTGGTGGCTACATACCTTCTCAATGTCCCGGGAATTCCATTCACATCACCAGGAGTATAATCAAAATCAAAACGAAAATCGGAAACGGGAGTAATTCCTGAAGAGGTTAATGATAGGTAACGTCTGATACAGTTAGTACAAGAAGCATCAATAGCTGCTTTGATCGTAATCTGAGAGCTCCCGCCAATTGTGGCCACAAGCGTGTTGATCGCAAAGGAAGAATAAACACCACCGATAGACAAAGGATAAGTTTTTGTAAAGTTTCCTGCAACACTTCCTTGTTGAATAATTTTCCCGGTACCTCCACCTACATCAATCGTACTTGAAGCGCCGCCTCCGCTAATGTTACAGCTGCCGAGCAGTGTAAGGTCGGCATTGTTGAGGTTGATAGTACCGGCAGTTAAATAATTGATAGAGTTTAAAACAGTGACCCCTGCATTCTGCAGGTCAAGCTTCTGTCCACTGTTATTGAGTTGAAGTGTACTGAACAAACAAGCATTTCCAAGAATCGCTTGCATGGCAGAAGTATTTGAAAATTCAACTACCTGGCCGGTAAATGAACCGTTGTTAACAATGTTTCCGGATAGTATTTTAAGTAAACCTGATGCTCCGGGAAAACTACCGATACTTCCTCCTGGTCCTACTGTAACATCTCCTCCTGTGATGGTTGTACTTCCCGTACCAGAAGCAGAGGTTAGCACACCGTTTATTGTCATACTATTAACTGTTACAATTCCCGTAGTATTGTTGATCTGCAAGCCTGTGCCTGAGGTTACGGTTAGATTTCCGAACATTGTCTCAGGAGTATTGATAATTTTTCCTCCTAAGCTGGAAATTACAACATTATTGTATCCTACAGGATTTGTACCAATTGTGTAAGAGTTATTAGTATTATATTCCACTGTACCGCCGCCGCTGCCAAAAAAAGGTCCGGAGGTAGACGTTGGAAAGGTTGTAGTACCTGAGTTTGCCGCGGAGATGAGTAATGTACCACTACCTGAGGTAGTACCTAATGAATAACCTGTCAAGGCTCCTAGATCAAGTTTTGTGTTAGGGAAAAGGGTAGTAGACGTAGCCGTGAAATTGCGCATACAAGTTACTACAGCTATCGTATTTGCATCTATTAAAGAACTAAAGGACGTGGCGGAAGCACCGGCAATATTTTGGGGGCCGGCACCTGAAAATGTTATTGTACTTGTTCCGGCTGAGAATGATCCATTATTGGTCCAGTCACCCTTTACATTCAATGTGGAAGTAGAAGAAATAGTAAATCCTGTTCCTGAACCAATCGTGACGTTGGTAGCGGTGGAGCCTGATCCTGCAAGTGTTTTTGTACCAGTGCCTGCGAAAGTAATGTTCTCATAATTATTACTCGCAAAAACCGGTTGTGCAGCGTTAGCACCGTATGTGACTGTACTTCCATTTCCAGTAGTGGTCAATGTATTCAGTGAATTTAAAACAGTTCCGTTAAGTACTAACGTGTGTGGTGCACCTCCCATTACAATCGTAGAACCGGCAGAGGCTCCACTAAGGTTACCTCCGATCGTTACTGTCTTCGCCGGGGATCCACCAAAATCGAGTGTAGCAGCATTGGTACTGATAGGGGTGAATGTAGCGGGTCCGGTAACGTTAAATGGCAAAGAATAAGTACCAAGATTAAATGTTACCGCGCCTCCCGATGTACTTGCAATGGTGAGCGTTCCTAACACCGAACAGGCTGTAGTTCCTACCAATACTTTAGTGCCGGTAGCAGTGCCGCTTCCGATTGTAAGGTTCCGGTAGGTAGCCGGGAATATTGTTTGTGTACCTATACCATTGTACACTACCGTTCCTGTAGTAGTAGTTACGAGGCCTCCAAGATATCCATCGTTTAGCAGTCCTTTTAGATTAAGAACAGCCGTGGGGGCTATACTCATGTTAATAGAACCGGAAGAGGCTCCGCTAAGATTACCTGATATAGTCACCGATGCTGCACTGGCTGTGGGAAATTTAAATGTACCGTCGATTGTACAACTTCCACCTATTGTGAGACCCGTTGTGGTAGCCGACATATCGAACGTGCCGGCACTATGGATCGTGAGTGTGCTTGAAAGACTAAGATTGCCATTCGTACCAAGAGTAAGTGAACCGTTGGAAAGTATATTAATAGCTCCTATACTAATATTGAGAGTAGTAATAATAGGGTTGTTAGAGGCAGGCCCAATAACTGCAGAATCACCAATCGCAGATGGATACCCGCTTGGAGACCAGTTAGTACTCACATTCCATGCGGTACTGGTTGCTCCTGTCCAAGTGTATGTAACAGCTTTTGAATTCAAAGAAAAAACAAAACATAAAAAAATAGTAAGGAAGATGAATTTAGATACTTTATGTTTCATAGGCTTGGTAAATAGTAATTGTTATTAATTGCTTACAGGGATCAAAAGGTGACTCATGTCATAATTACTAGTTTTAGAATTGCAATCTGTTTATACGTAGGCAATTAAAATAAGTTCGTCTTAAAATAAAGCTTGTGGAATCAAATCTGGAAGGATAGATTTTTTGAAGATCTTGAAAATAACAAAAGGGGAACATTCGTTCCCCTTTGTCAATAAGGCTGATTTATTAGTGAAGATACATTGTACTAAGCAGTGATCGATTGTAGGGACTGCACAGCCAGAACTTTTGTGCTGCCATCAAGGAAAACTGCGTTCAGACGATATAAAATCGTACCTGAAACACCCGAAACAGGATCGTCAATGCTATAAACAGTGCCTACTGCCTGTACGGCTGTCGGATTGTCGACAGGACTATAATCTGCTGCACCAGGTAATTGTTTGTCGTATCGGAATTCCAATACATTACTTTCTGTGGTAGTTTTCCATTCCAGGTGCACTGTTTGGCCATCAGGATTTGGGGTCACAGTAAAATAATCTACCGCAGCATCATAAACTGGTCCGATAGGAGGAGCAGGAGGTGCGATCGTGATCGATTGAGTTAATAATATTTGATCATCAATTGTATCATTATCGTCGTTATAGGATACTGTAAGTCTGTATTGATGTACACCTACTTCGGTTGGTGTGTCTGAGCTGGTATAATGGCTTCCACTTCCCAATGGTCTGTCAATGTGAAATGTGTTCCATGTAGTACTTCCAGGTGTCTGGTGCTGAGAATTATATTGCTTTACTTTTACTTCTGTAGTAGCAGTCCATGAGAATACCACTTCGTTGTCATCCGACAAAGCTATTGTACTGTCGGATGAAAGTGTGGCTTTAGGCGCTTCTACAATCAGATTTCCGTTTACATCATATTTATATTCTCCTACCACTACACCGTTTTTGATCATGATCAATGTCTGTTGTAGTGTCTGGTAGCGGTTTCTGGATTCCCAGTTACCATATTTGTTGTTATAATCATCATCGTCATCATCGTCGTCGTTTCCTTGTCCGGCAGGAACATGACGATAACGGCAACGGTGTTGATAAAACTGACGACAGCGGTTTCTTTCATTATCGCGTTCGTTTCTATCGCTATCTTGACCTTTCTCTCTTGACAGTTTCACGGCAGCTACGTCGTTTGTGCCTTTTACCTGGATGCTTGTAGGAATATCGTCGCCTACGATCCATGCTTTTAAATAACCGCCTTTTGGCCCTTTGTTATCAAAACAGATTTTGTTAGGAAAATTCATAATGGATTAGAGTTTAGGGTTTATTAATGATTAAAGTGTAAAAACTGAATTATTTAAAATGAGAAAAAATCAACCCAAAAAAAGCAACTTCAACAAGTGATTCTCAAAATGTAAGGATTTATACTGAAAGCGATAAAAAAAGGTTACAAATAAATTATGAATTTTAAGTTATGAATTTTGAATGATGTTAAATACTTAATTTTGAACTAAGATCTCTTAAATTATTGGAAATTCGATATCCTACCATTACAAAGAAGCCCGATTTTGCAACCGGGCTTTTTTGTAATGAAGACAATCATTCATAATTCATAATTCAACATTCATAATTTATTTTATCATATCCGTAGCAATCTTCGCGCTCATCAGGCATAGCGGGATGCTTGGGCCTGGGTGTACGCTGCCTCCGCAGAAATAGAGGTTGCTGATCTTATTATGAAAGTTGGAATGACGCATGAATGCCGCAAAGCGATTGTTGGAAGCATTTCCATAGATCGCTCCAAGGGCGCTGGAAGTTTTTTGTTCTACTACCAACGGAGACAAAATACTTTCGCATTCAATCAACGGACGGATGTCTGTCTTCAATACACGGCTGATCTTTTGGATCATATTTTCGCGCGTTTCGTTGATCAGCTTATCCCAATCCTGGCCGCTGTTGTGTGGAGCGTTTACCATCGTAAACCAGTTCTCACAGCCCGGAGGCGCGTCGGTAGGAGTATGTTTGGACGTAATATTGATATAGATCGTAGGATCTTTGTAGATGCTCTTATCATTTACTACGGTCTCAAATTCTTTTCTGTATTCCGTACCCCAGAGAATGTTGTGAAGTCCCAGTTCTGGGAAGCTCTTTTTAATGCCCCAATAAAACACTACTGCCGAACTTGATTTTTCCTGTTTTAGAATTTTCTCAGGTCTTTTCAGGTTTGGAAGCAGTTTGTGGTAAGTGTTGTATACATCCATATTGCTGATCACTACATCAAAATCGTATGTGCCTTTCTGGGTGCGTACGCCCTTCGCTTTATTTCCTTCAACAATAATTTCTTCTACCCCGTTTTCAAATTGGTAATCCACACCGAGATCTTTTCCAAGTTTCACAAGCGAATTGGTGATCGAAACCATTCCGCCTTTTGGATAATAAATTCCCATGTTGATTTCCAGGTGCGGGATCACATTCATTGTTCCCGGTGCCAGGAAAGGGCTGGAGCCATTGTAAGTAGCATAGCGGTTGAATAGCTGTACAAGGCGCGGATCTTTAAAACGTTTTCTGTTCACCTCGTCCATTGTGCTCATGGCATCTATTTTTCCAAAGTTCAAAATTCCTTTGAAAGCATTCCAGGTGAAGAAGTTTTTTATTTTGTGAAGCGAATTGAAAAGAAAAACTTCTTTGGTCAGATCGTAAATATTTTCGGAGTAGTTCAGGTAATCTAGAATAGTTTGTTTCGATTCTCCAGTAATCTTAGATGCTTCTTCGGCAAATTTTTCTCTTGGGTGATATGCACTCAGTACGGTACCATCTTCGTAGAAATATTTGTATCCGGGATTAAGGTGAATGTATTCAAAATAATCTTTCATATCCTTGCCGGAAAGGCGGAAGAGCGCTTCCACATTTTCTGGCATTGTGAATACAGAAGGACCAAAGTCGAAGCGGTATCCTTTGTTGTCAAAGGAAGATAGTTTACCACCCGGGTAGCTGTTGCGTTCGAATACAGTTACTTTGTAGCCTTTGTTGGCCATACGAATGGAAGCTCCGATGCCGGCAATTCCGGAACCGATGATGGCACAGGTCTTTTGTTTATTGGACATGATATGTTGTGTTGTTGTTAAAATCAGTTGGGATTATTTTCCGTAAGGAAGTAGAAAGATTTATACATTCTTTTCTCTCCAAAGCCTCCACCAGGGAATATAAGGTTTGGCGTGATGTTCGTAATGATAGCCGAAGAAATAGCAAGAGATAAATCCTAAAAAGAAATTGATGTTCTGTGTCCTCGACTTGTATTTGTTGGAGATCTCTTCCGGGTTTTTATGAGGAAGATAAGTGCCGAAGTAAAATAGTTGCAAAGAGCTTAGTACCGGAGGAATGATCCAGAACAATATTAAGTTAATTTTCGGGATCCCGAAAAAAATATGGATCAGGTTGTATAAAGCTGCCAGGATGATCAGTTGCCACACGTTCATATAACGTATCATAAATTTTGCAAACCATACAAAAAAATTAGCTTCATGGTAATCCGGATCTTCTTCGGAAGTCACATGGCGGTGGTGACTGTGGTGTTTCTCTTTAAGTTTTTTGTAAGAAAAACAAGCAAACAAAATAACGCAAAGATTGCCGAGCAAATTGTTGACTTTCGCAGATGAGCTCACTGTTCCATGCATCGCATCGTGTGCGGTAATGAACAAGCCTGTATAAAGATGTGTGAGAATAAGAATAATGAGAATGTTCCAGGGATTAAAGATGGTTGTAGGAAAGTTCAGCGCAAAAGATAGAAATGCTGCCCAACATAGAATGACCAGTAGGGCAATATAAATTCCTTTATTGGAAAAATTCTTATCTTTAGAACTGCTTACAGGGAACATCTCCGGAACGTACCTATAGTTTAGGTAAAATTACGATTTTTATTGCTAATTACGCAATAAAACAGTCATCTAAGAGCATGCTTTTTCTCCTGTTTTGTTACTGAAATTTTGCTAAGAATAATGTATTTCAAAGTATTAATGATGCTGGATTCCGGATGCCAGATACCAGATAATAAAAAAAAGTTTTCTAATCTTTCTATCCGGCATCTGGTATCGGGGATCTGGTATCTGTTTTTATTTTTAATAACTCAAAATCTATTCGCTCAAACAACTGAAAATCTATTACTCAAGGAAATCAATACACTGGCAGCCGATCCTGTGCTCAAATACGGTCAGTTGGCCGTAAGCCTGCGCTCGCTGAAAACGGGCCAATCGGTGGTAGCTGAAAATGCAGTGAAAAATATGGCGCCGGCATCTAATCTTAAATTGCTGACTACCGCAGCAGCGCTTGGAATACTAGGAGAGAATTATACTTTCCAGACTTTACTTGAATACGATGGAGAATTGAAAGACTCCATTCTCTACGGCAATCTTTATATCACAGGAAGCGGCGATCCAAGCCTTGGATCGGATCGCTACAAAGGTTTTCCTGCCTGGGAAGAATTGATCGGTCTATGGACAAAAAAAATAAAAGAGGCTGGTATCAAACGCGTCAAAGGCGCTGTAGTGGCCGATCCTACCGTGTTTGACCAAAGCCCGATCCCTGATCCCTGGCCTTGGGGGGATATCGGGAATTATTATGGAGCAGGAGTATATGGATTAAATTTAAATGAAAACCTTTACCGCCTTTATTTCAAAGGGACTACAGAAGGAGACTCTGCAAAGCTTGTACGAACGAGTCCTACTCTTACCGGAGTAAAATTTGTAAACGAAGTAAAAACCGGCCCACCGGCTTCGGGCGATAAAGCCTATGTATACGCAGCGCCCTGGGCGAGTCGTGTGTATATGAACGGCACGATCCCTGCCAATGCTGATCAGTTTGCCGTGCGCGGCTCAGTGCCTGACCCTCCGCTGCTTTGCGCTTCTTTGCTAAGCAGTGCTTTGAGTGCTCAAAATATTGCAATTGAAAAATCAGCTTATGTGCTTTCGCAAAAAAAGCAAACAGACCTTGCCAGAAAATTAATCTATCTCTACAATTCTCCGCCGCTTAAAGAGATTGTAAAACAAACAAACGTCAACAGCATTAACCTCAACGCGGAAGCCTTACTTAAAACCTGCGGACGAAAAAGATTCAGCGATCCTAAGCTGGATGCGGGGATCAAAGCGATCCAGGAATTTTGGAAACAAAAAGGAATGGACATCACCGGTTGGTTTATGTACGACGGCAGTGGACTTTCGCCCAACAATGGGATCTCTGCTTCGCAGATGAGCAAGGCTCTGTACCTGATCTCGAAAGACAGTGTGTATAATTCTTTTTATGCTTCTATTCCTATTGCCGGACAAACGGGCACCGTATACAGGCTAGGCAAGGGAACGGCTGCCGAAGGAAATGTGAGAGTTAAAAGCGGAACGCTTAGTAAAGTGATTTGCTATAGCGGTTATGTAAAATCGAAATCCGGAGAAATGTATAGTTTCTCGATCTTGTCGTCCGGCTATAATTGTACGAACTCCGCCATCATTGGAAGATTAGAAAAAATACTTGTGCGTATGGCAGAAATGCCTTGAGTGTCTAAGCCTTTTTTTCTTCCACTATTTCCACCACAAATTTTTCGCGGTTGGAATGTGTGTTGAGCCACACGAAGAGGATGCCCAGGAAGCCAGTCACGATGATCTCATTGGTAGAATGGATCAGCATTTTTTTTAAGGCAATTCCTATCACCAATTCCAGCAGGAATATTCCCATGAATAATTTTCGAATTCTATCGGGATTATATTTTTTAAGAAAAAAGGCAAACAAGCAGAGGCCGAGTAAAGAGTTAAAAATAGTGCTTACCCAGGTTACTTCGTGCGAGAACCGTGAATAATCGGCCAGTGAAAATTTTCTGATGATAGTTTCTACAATCATGAGCCCAATAATTGCACCTATATAGGCAAAATCACTTGGTCTTTTGTAAAAAGGGGTTGAATTATCCATCGCAAAATCGTTTTTGGTATCAAATCCTTAGATTTATACTATTTACCAAAAAAATAACTCTTTAGCTACTAATGGACCGTTTTTTTCGTTGTTCGCGGATATAAGTGGTAATTACTGGAATCCAGGTAACAACAATAATACCTAAAATGATATAATGCAGTATTTCTTTTGCATTTGGCACCCATTGGCCTACATAATAGCCCAGCAAGGTCATCATGAATACCCAGAGGAAGGCACCCACGACATTATAGATAAAATATTCGGAGAATTTTACTTTAACTATTCCAGCAAAAATAGGAGCGAAGGTGCGGATGATCGGAAGAAATCTTCCAAGTACTAAAGCCCGCCCGCCGTATTTGTTAAAAAAAGCTTCTGCTGCGTCAATGTAGCGTTTGCGGAAAAAGATATTCTCTTTTCGACTCCGGAATCCATCGCCGGTCTTTAATCCGAAAAGATAGCCCACTAAGCTTCCCAGCACTGCGGCGACAAATACAGTAGCCAGAAGAAGCGAAATAGAAACCTGGAATTTGTTGGTAGAAGCAAGCAATCCGGCGGTGAACAAAAGAGTATCACCCGGAAGAAAAAATCCGAAGAATAAACCATTCTCAGCAAAGATAACCAGTAGCACTAACACCAAACCACCGGTATGGATCATTACTTCGGGGTTTGTAAGCTGTGTAAACAGGTATTTAACCTCTTCCATTCAATACAATATTAGTGCTTCAGGATAAGGTGATCTTTATCCTAATATTAATTAAAGATTATTAATGCTGAGAATATACCCTGGCAGAATTCCTAAAAGTACAATCATTCCAACCATCAACACCAGGATTGCTTTGTAAGGAAGACTCAGCTTGATATCGGCTGTTTCTCCTTCTTTTGCATACATGCTGATGATCACTCTAAAATAGTAATATACGCTGATCAATGAGCCAAGCACCGCAATGCTTACGATCCACAGGTTATTAAAGTCTGCTCTTAGTACTGCAGAGAACAAATAGAATTTAGCAAAGAATCCGACAGTAGGAGGAATACCTGCCAGCGACAGCATTGCTACTGTCATGATGAACGCCAGGAATGGATTTGTTTTTCCAAGTGAATTGAAAGAATCGAAACTGTCGTTGCCCTTTGTTTTCACTACGTGATAAAGTACAGTGAAAGCCGCCAGTGTAGCGATCGAGTAAGAAGCGAGGTATAAGGCCAAGGCTGTTTTGCTTTCCTGGTTCAACACCAGCAGCGTGAGCAAAATATATCCGGCTTGTGCGATACCGGAATAAGCGAGCATTCTCTTCACGCTTGTTTGGTATACCGCGATAAAGTTGGCCACTAAGATTGTAGCAGCGATGATCATTGAAAGCGAAAGTGCCCAGGCTGAGTTGATAGAAGTAAAGCAAGTAACGAAAAGACGGAAGAAGCCAGCGAAGGCAGCGGTCTTTACAACAGTAGCCATGAAAGCCGTTACAAACATTGGTGCTCCCTGGTATACATCCGGAGTCCAGAAGTGGAAAGGAACCGCAGATACCTTAAAGCCCAGTCCTACCATGATCAGCAGGATACCGGTGTAGAACATGATCGGCAAGTGTCCGTTGTTTTGAGCAGTGTACTCAGCGATCTGTTGCAGGTTGAAGCTACCGCAAGCGCCGTAGATCAGGGTGATGCCGAACAACATGATTCCCGTAGCAAAAGCGCCCATCAGGAAATATTTCAGCGAAGCTTCGTTTGAACTAAGATCATGCTTACGGCTACCGGCAAGGATGAACATTGGGATAGAAAGGATTTCGATGCCTAGGAAGAGCAAAGAAAGATCCATATAGCAGGTAAGCAGCAAAGCGCCTACGGTAGCAAATAAGATCAGTGCATAATTATCAGCCGCGTTGAATTCGTGGCTTGTATATTGGTCTCTGGAGATAATGAACCAGATCAAAACAAGTTTCAGGATCAGTCCTGAGAAAAGTACAGCATAAGTATCTGTGAAGAACATTTTATCGGCATAAATGAAATCGGTGTATACACCAGGCATGTACCAATCGAGTGCTGTTACAAAAAGCGCTCCTAGGAGCCCGATCAGAATTATGTACCAGATTGATTTTTTGAATCCTAAAACATCGGAAAGCATGGTAATAACTCCAAGTACTGCCAGTAAAACTATTGCGTTCATTAATTATGTTGTTAAAATGTTCTAAACACGCCAAAAACGGCGTATGAGGGTGTACAAAGTTATTAAACTTTTTAAGATTAGGAAACGCCCCGCGGAAAACTTCTTACAATTTTTACCAAGTCAAATTCATTCAAAAAAAGCGAGGAAACCATTTGTGTCTCAATGATTTCCTCGCTTTGGTGAATTGAATTCAGTTATAATTCAAAATTCATAACTCAAAATTTAAAATTGAGGATTATCTTCCTTTAATTTTTTTCTTCTTGTAAGTACGGAATCTCCACACATTGGTAGGAAGCAATAAATGATCTTTGCGATGGAATACATAATAGGCCCCGAAGTGCAGCCCGTAGGTGATCTGGTGTTCACCGCCTCCACTAAATACTTTGTAGCCATTGTACATCACATTTGGCTTCTCAATATTATTGAGGCCATAGTCGAGCTGGAAAGCAGCAAATACATCAAAATTCTTGTGTATCGCATAGTCCAGCGACCAACCTATGACAGCGTCGATGGAATAAGGCTTGTAGTAGATATTGCTTGTAGTTGGCGGTAGATCGAAATATTCATTTTCTTTATAAACCACAGCACCTCCATCGTATTTGAGCAGATAAGAAAATTGTGGCCCGATAAAAAATACTGATTTCACATAACGCCCGATATACCCAAACTGGCGATAAGCAAGAGAAACCTTGATATAGTCAAATCGTTTTTTTCCGCGATGTGTACCTTTGTCATCACCTACTTTCCAATGGTAAAGATAATTCTGATTCTGGGAAGAATAAACGACGCCAAACTGAACGCCTTTCGGTTTGATATAAGAATCGCGCACTACCAGTATTCCCGCGCCTCCTGTGAAGGTCGGAAGATTATGATTGTTGACTACATCCTTTTTAAAGGGAACAATACTAGAAGTGGAACTGATCTGTGGAAAGAGTGTAACGCCTATCTTTGTTTGCGCCTCTGCCGATCCTCCAATAATAAATGTTGATACAAGTAAAGTAAGTATAGAACGTATTTTCATGTCAATATGTGAACCGATTATTTTGATTTAGTACAAAAATATATTAAAAAACTTAAAAAACCTTAACCGTTTAAGGTAAAAATAGGGGAATATACTGAGTTAGGATAACACGAAGCCTGAGACAAAAGTTGCCAAATCCTTTTAGAAAATTGTTAAATAAATAAGTTCGTAAATTAAGTATCAGCAACTTCTGCTACTTTTTATTAGAAAGGTAGAGGTCGGCTTCCTTGGCTACGATCACATACTCGGCGATGTCGCGGCATTTTTTATAATACTCTGTGGCCTTTTGCTTATTGCCTGCCTGTTTATAATATCGTCCCATCCCGGCATAGGCCATGCTTAGATAATCTTTTTCAGGATTGGCAGTTTCCTGAAATTTCTGAATCGCTTTTTGAAAAAACATAGAAGCAGTCTCCGGCTCTTTGAAATAATTTTCATACAACAATCCATAGAGTACAAAAGAAGCGGATACAAAATATTTTTTATCGGATTTATAAAGTATGTGCGCAATTTTTTCGGCTTCCTTATAATCGCCTTTAGCAATGAGGGCTTCGGCATGACGAAGCGCAAAGAAAATATTGCCGGGATATTTTTCGTACAATGCTTTGGTGTAAGGATAAGCAAGTAAAGGTTTGCCTTCGTATTTCAGGTATATATTGCAAAGATGATAACCGCATTCCATTTTGCAGAACACTGCATTTTTCCAGGCGTAATCCATTTCTTTTAATCCCAAGGCTTTATCACCGTCCATGAACATAAACATAAAAGGTTTGAACACTGGATGCACTTCTGGATACATGACTACATAATAGTTGTAAACGCCCGTTGGAAAATAAAATTCGTTGAGTTTGTCTTTCAGCGTCATCGCTACCTTCAGTGAACTATACATTTTACGTGCGTAGCCGATGGAGCTGGAAGTTTCGTCACGCTCTGAATAATAAAGGGCGAGATAACATTCGTTGGCAAGTTTGAAAAATACTCCTTCCACATCTTTTTCATCATAGGTCAACATTTTTTTGCTCAACTCTATCGAATGAGTGAGATAGGCAAGCATCTGGGGAGATTTTTCTTTGAAGGAATCGTTGTAAAACATCTCCCAATAAAGATTCAGAGCCATAATGAAATCCGGACCAGGATGCATCGGGTAGCGTTTGCGGATCTGCTCGCAGTAAGTTTTCGATTCTTCAAATTCAAAATTATAAGTATGATCCAGGGCAATTTTTACAATGTCGGTAGTGGATTTGTCGGGTAAAATATGATTACTCGGCTGTGCGATTAGGAAAGAACAGGAGAAAAAGAATATCAGTCCTGTAACGGTAATTTTTAAAAACGAATTCATATGTTCAATAAACGAATATTAGAGGAAAAAAATCTTTTTTGCGAAAAAATATTTTGTGAGTAGATAAACGATGATGCTAGATGCTGGATAAAAAAACAAAAATTATCTGGTATCTGGCATCCGGTATCCTGCATCTTACCCCGCCATCATAAATACCAGCGAGCATAAAGCCAAGGCCAGTCCTATAAGGTTATACGAGTTGGTACGCTCTTTGAAAAAAATGATCGCGACCAACGAATTGAGTAAGATCACGCAAATATTAAGCACAGGGAAGATAAGTGCACCGTTGTTATCAAAATCGCGGAGCGCGCGGAGCAGGAAGTAGATGGAAAGATAATTGGGTATCCCCAATATCACACCGCCAATAAAATTCCGGAACTGTAAACGTTCTTTTAAAAAGATCATCCGGTAAAGCAACACAACCGTTCCTGTAAAAGCCGAAGCGGAGAAAGCGAAAAAGGGAAACAAACTGCTTTTGTCTACCGGTAGAAATTTATAATTGGAGATATTAACTAGCACATCTACTAACCCTCCTCCCAGAAAAACCAGTAAAGGCAGGAAGTAAGCGAATTTACTTTTAGGCATTGTTATTTCAGACTTTTCTTCTTTTCGCATAGAAGTCATCACAATGGCAGCGAAGCCTAGCAGTAGGCCGATGCTATTCACTAAACTAAAGGAAGAAGCGCTGTTGAGATACAAAACACTTATGGACACAGGAATGATCAGGGAAATTTTACTGGCAATTGTAGAAACCGTTACGCTGATCTTTTTGACAGTATAAGCCATCAGGTAAAAGGTGGGGAGAAAACAAAGCCCTGTGCCAAGTGCCCAAAGGATCCAGGTTTCAAGCCTGTGGAGCTCCGCGATCTTTTCGTAATTATGATAAAAGAAAAAACCGGTGACCATACATACCTGGTAATTGAAAATGATCGCCTGCAAATGATCGATCTTAAACAGATCAAACACACGGAAGGAGATCAGCAACCAGGAAGTGAAGAGTACGGCAAATAGTAAGTTGTACATGAGTCTTATTTTCAACAAAATTGCACAAACATAGAAAAGATTTATGATATTTGCGCCCGCTATTATTAATTAAAGACCATCTTTTCATGTCCAAAAAAAGAAACGATATCATACTCGAGAAAGTAAACGTAGAAGAGCTCGCAGCAGAAGGGAAAGGACTCTCCAGGGTAGAAGGCAAAGTTATCTTTTCCGAGTTTACCGCTCCGGGAGATGTAGTGGATCTGAAAGTTTATAAAAGCAAGAAAAATTTTGCCGAAGCTGAAGTACTAAAATTTCACGAGCGATCTGCCGATCGCAGCGAGCCGTTTTGCTCGCACTACGGAACCTGCGGCGGATGCAAGCTGCAGCATATCGATTATGAAGTGCAACTTTTTTACAAAGCAAAACAGGTAAAAGATAACCTGGAAAGAATTGGCAAAGTAAAACTTCCCGCCATCAAGCCTATCCTGGGAGCGGCGAAGCAACAGTATTACCGAAACAAACTTGAATATACTTTTTCCGATCGCCGTTGGCTTACGCTGGAAGAAGTGCGCAGCGAAGGAGTACACAACAAAGATGCGTTGGGATTTCACATGCCTGGCGTATTCGACAAAGTGATCGATATTCATCACTGCTATTTACAGCCTGATCCTTCCAACGCCATTCGTCTAGCCATCAAAGCATTTGCGCAGGAGCAGAAATGGGCATTCTTCAACCTTCGCAATCAATACGGATTTTTGCGGAGCCTTATGATCCGCACCAGTACTACAGGAGACCTGATGGTGCTGGTACAGTTTTTCGAAAAAGAACAGGAGAAGATAAATGCGCTGATGGATTTTCTTTCAACTAAATTTCCAGAGATCAGTTCACTCAATTATGTAGTAAATAAAAAAGGCAACGACACTATTTTCGACCAGGAGGTGATCACCTACCATGGCAAGCCATATATTGAAGAGCGCATGGAAGGATTAACATTTCGTATTGGCGCCAAATCTTTTTACCAGACCAATTCCGAACAAGCATACGAATTGTATAAGATCACCAGAGCGCTGGCAGGCCTTACGGGTAGCGAAGTTGTATACGATCTATACACCGGCACGGGTACCATTGCCAATTTTGTAGCAGGACAGGCAAAGAAAGTAGTAGGAGTGGAGCAGGTAGCGATGGCCATTGAAGATGCGAAGATCAATGCGCAGGTGAATGGACTTGATAATACGAGTTTTTATGCCGGAGATATGAAAGATGTTTTCACCGAAGAATTCATCCGCGCCAACGGCAAGCCCGATGTGATCATCACCGATCCTCCGCGCGCAGGGATGCACGAAGACGTGATCCGTACTTTACTCAATATCGCCGCTCCACGTATTGTCTACGTAAGCTGCAATCCTGCTACACAAGCGCGAGACTTGAGTCTGCTGGACGAACTGTATGAAGTGAAAGAAGTCCAGCCTGTAGATATGTTTCCGCATACGCATCATGTGGAGAATGTAGTGTTGCTGGAGAAGCGCTAAGTGATGTAATAATTTTGCTGGCGGGGGCGTCAGCAAAGAGGAGGATATGTTATGTGAAATCTTATTTCGATGACCAGCTTGTTATGGCTTAATCTTCACAATCTTCCCATCCTTCATAATAACAAGCTCAGTATTCTTCTGTCTTTTAAATTCAAGAAGTTTCTCATAAGCTTTCTTAAGTCCAACTTGGATCTTATCTCTCAATTCATTCTGTTTTTCAGCGGTGGTCATAGTAGTATTTTAACTCGTTAAATTTTGTTTCATTAATAATACTCAAAGGTTCGTTAATATTTTTTTGCGCCAAAAGATCAGGTTCGCCTTTTGAATTATCAAAAATCAAAGCTCCGTCAACAATAGGCAAATAAATTTCAAATAGATTATTGATTCCTTTTACATAACGTCTTTCAATCACATCAGGTTCGATATTATGTCCTCCTTCTGCTACCCTGCTTTTAACCCGCTCTTTTGCCAGTTCAATAGTTTGCAGCCAAAAGAAAAGCAATGTTACCGTATATTCATTTTGTTGTGCTTCTAAAACTTTACTCTTGTAGCTCCTGGTGGAAAGAGTGGTTTCAAAAGCGAAACTTTGGTTTTGAGTTAGTAAATCATTTATTCTGCCGAGCATAATCCTGCCCGCTTCAACAGATACTTTTTCAGGTTGAAAAGGAGAAAGCCCTTTCGCTATCTCATCTGCATTTACAAATTCATGACAATTTATAATCTCTGGCAGGATGGTAAAAGAAGCCGTCGTTTTCCCAGCTCCGTTACACCCGGCAATAATGTAGAGATTTTTATCAGCCATACAGGCAATTTACAATATTTTTTTAACAATTACTTTACTTCAAAAATCGCTTTAGAACTATCAAAACTATTGAACTAAGTAAATGAACCGTTCGTGCACTATCGGGTGAAAAAATACTTAATATACAGCCGAAGTGCAGCCGATTTTTTTCTACCTTTAGAAGGATAAATTGGGGTTCAATTCTATTAAATCAACTACGCAGACCTCATGTGGAGAATTGCTGCTGCTGGAGAAGCAGGCTTTGTAATAATGCGTTCTGTATGTCAATTATATAATATTTATGTTAAAATTCAACAATATAAACCTAACTGAAAAAGCGCAAGAATATCGCAATATAGTAGTCTTACAGAGTATTCTGATATTATCAGCGCTCTTGTTAAAAGATAGTTTTTCTATGTTGGGAATAAATGAAAAAGATTCGCAGATAATACGTGATACTTTTTTTCTTCCTGTTGCCTTTGTTTACTTACTTGTGATCTGGCATTTGCTAAGCAGCTTTACAGGCAGAAAAAATATTTTTTTGTGTATCATTCTTGTAATACTCATTACGATGCTTTTTACAGTAAATCCATTTTTCGATTTCTTTAAAACCATTGATAGCAAAAGACCATTTTTATTTCTTATTCACTTCCTTATTTTTCTTCTTGAATCAATTGTAATTTATTATGCCATCTTTGATATATTTTCCGGCCGGCATATATCTCAGGAAAAATTATGGGGCTCTGCTTCTATATTTCTGATGATAGGGATTTGTTTTGGCAGCCTATACGATGTACTTAATATTCTTGATCCAGGATGTATGGGTGAGCCTTTAATATTAGGACTTGAAAGCTATACACATTGCATCGCTTTCAGCATGACCATAATTGGCGGCCGTGATGGCTATCCCAATGCATTTCCTTTTATTTTGAAACTGTCAGTGGTAGAAGCAGTGATTTCGAATTTATTTGTAGTACTGTTAGTAGGCCGATTATTGGGGAAACCAGAAGCATAAAATTATTTTATGAAAATTCAAGAACAAATACACCACTATATTATTAGCCAACCCGAATCAAAACGCGCTGATATGCAAACTCTGCATCAGCTCATTCTGCAAGTTTCGCCAGAATGTAAATTATGGTTCCTGGATGGTAAAAACAGTGAAGGTAAAATTGTTTCTAATCCTAACATAGGGTATGGGCTTCGCATTATAAAATATGCGGACGGGAAAACAAAAGAATTTTATCGAATCGGTCTTAGTGGAAACTCAGCCGGAATCTCCGTTTATATTCTTGGTATAGATGATAAGACCTATTTAGTCAACACTTATGGCGCAAAGCTTGGCAAGGCAAGCGTGACGGGCTATTGTATTAAATTCAAAACGCTAAAAGATATAAATATTAAAATACTGGAAGCGGCAATAAGGGATGGGTTTAAGAGGTAGAATCCAATTGGCAATTATAAATTTGTTATAGTATTACCTTAAATTATCATCCAAACAAAAAAGCCTGTAGACTACAGGCTTTTTTGTTTTAAAATTGCAGAAACGTTTCCTGCTTATTTTTTTACATACAGCATACTGTCCAACTCTTCATGCAAAGCAGTAGAGCGAGTATACAATTGGTATTCGTCTGCAAAAGCTGTATGTGCTTTCATATACTTCTCTTCTAATCTTTTTTCTTTGGCTGCATGTTTCTCATTAAAAGTAATTTTTAATTGATCCACAATTTTTGCTCTTTCCTTTTTATCTTTCGTTTCAAAAAGAGGTTTGTAATCTTTCCAGGTTTCCAGATAGAATTCGAACAAATCTACAGCCGCGTTTTTAAATTCGTGGTTCCCGTTGAAGGCACATAAGGTCTTGGTTGTATCGATCGCCCATTTGGTTTCTTCTACCAATTTATTGTAAAGCTCCGCTACCTTTTCGTTTGGTTCTTCTCTTTTAATAGCTTTTATAAACTGAATGTTGTCTTCAAGAATGTATCCCTGATTGGATACTATAAAGTTGTTGTACGAATGGGCATACTTGAAATAGGTGCCATTGCCGCAAGCCTCCTTGCTGTCTTTATTAGGAGCAGTAGCTACTTCAGCAGTATCGGAAACAGTCTGTGACGCTTCCATTTTTTCTGTTTCTGTCTTTTTTTCATTTTTAGATTCACATCCAGTTAGCATAGTCGCTACAACCAGTGGACCAAATAAAAATATGTATACTAAGTATTTCATAAAACTTAATTTATTAGGTTAATTTATTTTATATCATTTTATCAAGGATCTATTACCAGCATCTCCATTGATGCCAATAACCTACGTACCCGCAGTCTGGTCCGTAATATCCGTAATAACCGAAGGGAACAGTAGTTACACCCACATAAGGACGAACTGCCCAGCCGGAATGGTTATAATGGTATGCACCACCACCGCCGTGAAACCCGCCATAATAGCCAGGATGACCGTGGTAGCCTCCACGTTGTGCATTCATACAAATCGTTGATAAGACCGTAATCACTATCACGAATAGAAATACTCTAATCTTTCTCATATGTTTATTAGTTTGTTGGACACAAAAATCTTCCTTTTCGGGAAAAAAGTTTTACGTGTCTTTCAAAAAAGATTATATGATTCACATATCTGAAAAAAAAATGAAATATTCCTTTGCTGCTCTGATCTATACTGGAAGTTAAAATTTAAGTTTTTACCCTAACTTCACTTTATGAAAAACAACTTCAACCTAATCGCGTTTTGCTACGATCCCTTATCACGATTGGTCTTCGGCAATTCTCTGCGCCGCTCGCAGATTATTTTACTGGATCATCTCCGGGGAGGCCAGAAGCTACTAATCCTAGGCGGAGGCACAGGTTGGATCTTGAAGGAAATACAAAAAAGATATACCAATATTCATATTGATTATGTAGAGCTTTCGGGAAAAATGATCCGGAAGGCAAAAAGAAAAAATAATTTGCATGCTACTCCTGTTAATTTTTTACAAGCAGATGTACGGGAGTTACAGGCAGAAAATTTATACGACTGTGTGATCGCATTTTATTTTTTTGACTTGTTTGAACTGGCCTCGCTTCAACAAGTAATTTCTTTCGTTCACAAATCGTTAAAGCCCGAAGGCAAGCTGCTGATGGCTGATTTTGAATGGTCTGATACAATAAAATGGAAGCATAAAATATTGATGAAGATTATGTACATTTTTTTTAAAATCACCGCAAGCCTGGAAGCCTCTTCCATAGGCCCTTTTCGAGAATTGTTGCCCAAAGAAAATTTCAAACTCATTTTTCGCTCTACTTCTATGCAAGGATTTTTATCTTCCGAAGTATACCAGAAATAGAATTTCCCAAACAACTTGTTTTGTTATTAAAGGAATTTTTAATTTTTTACGCTTCAGCAATACTTGTACAAGTTTCAGTATTTATTGCATTGTAAGGAGTATTTTCTTTTTTTTGTGTTGTTCTCTCTTTACATATTACTGTTTTGAACAGTAGAGAAGAGCGTTAAGCAAATTTCTGCTGATAAACTAAACAAAAATGATTTCCGTTAAACCCTAAAGAAATAAAACAGAGGATGATGGAAACGAAGAGAAAAATTGCTATGATCGCACACGATCATAAGAAGAATGAGTTGTTGGAATGGGCGAAGTACAACAAAGAAATATTGAGTGAACATTATATTTTTGCCACAGGTACTACAGGAACACTCCTGGAAGAAACACTAGGAAGCCCTGTATATAAACTTCAGAGCGGCCCGCTTGGTGGCGACCAGCAGATAGGAGCGATGATCGTAGAAGGTGAAATTGATTTAATGATGTTTTTCTGGGATCCGATGCAAGCATTGCCGCACGATTCGGATATCAAGGCATTGCTTAGGATCTGTATGGTCTACAACATTCCTGTAGCCTGCAACAGAGCGAGCGCCGACTATTTAATTTCTTCGCCTTTACTGGAAAAACCATACGAACGGATAGTTCCGGATTATGAAAGCTATAAGAAGAGAAATCCTTTGGTTTAAGTTATGAATTATGAATTCGACATTCATAATTCATAACTTTTATTGGGAAACTTCAACCAGTTCCATGCTCTCCACCTCTTCTCCATGGATAATGGTAGGTTTGTTGGGAATGACGTTTTCTGGTAAAATGATAAAAAATTCCCATTGATTTTTGTCTTTCATTTTTTCAAAAGGCTTGGATTCGGATTCCGGATGCCTTTTGAAAAATCCATGCAAGACTTCTCCTTTTTTTAACACAACTCGTACTCGTTCGTTGATCGTCACTTCAAAGTGGTTGTCGACAAAATCGGATATTTCTTCTGTGCTCATAATAGTAAATTTTAAATGTCCCTTCTCTAAAAATTGATTAGAATCGCTTTTGACCAGTCGACTCTTCCTTCTAAAACATAATTGCAAATGTAGATAGTTCCCTGTCTGGGAAATGCAAAAAATGATTCTTTGATTTTTCTTTAGGTAAAAGAGTTCTACCCGTTTTGTGCTATTTTTCTAATAACAAGCCAAGCGTAACGGACGTGCCTTTCCCCGGCTCTGAGTGCACAGCAATCGTGCCGCCGTGGATCTTAATAATGCGTTGGGTGAGTGAAAGCCCGATACCACTTCCTTCAAAAGTAATTACATTTGTGCTCCTGTAAAACGGTTGAAAAATAAAATCTACTTCGTCTTCCCGCATGCCAATACCTTCGTCGCGGATCTCCAGGTAAAGAAAATCATCATCGGCCCGTACAATAAAGCTTACAGGATGGTTGTATGAAAATTTATACCCATTTTCGATCACGTTGATCACGGAGATTTTCAAAAGATCAAGATTGCCTCTGACGAAAAGTTTTTCAGCTTCAAGCGGTACAGGCATTTCAAAATTTAAAATTCCTGCATGATTGCGTTTCGTATTTTCATCGTCTATCGCCTGGATGAGTTCGGCTACGGAAATTCGTTTTACCAGCAAGCCTTTCATATTACCTGTTTGCGTAAGCTTTAGCAGATCGTTGGAAAGTTTGGTGAGTGTTTTGGTTTCTTCCAAAGCAGAAAGCAATACCTGCACATATTCTGTTTTTTCACGGTCTTTCATAAGCGCCACCTCGATCTCGCCGGTAATGGCGGTGAGTGGCGTACGCAGCTCGTGAGAAGCATTGGATACAAAACGTTTTTGTCTTTCGAAAGCATCTTCGATCTTATCGAAAAGCTTGTTGAACGTGATTGCAAGCTGAGAGATCTCGTCTTTCTTTTGTCCTTCATCCAGTCGCAGGCCCAAATTTTCTTCACCCATATTTTCTACCGAACTGATCATACCTGAAATTGGTTTCAGCGCCTGGCGCGAGAAAAACCAGCCAACCAACAGGATAATAAAAAGACAGATCACATTGCCGACCACAAGGATGAACGCAAGGTCTTTAAGCTCGGCATCGCCGTATATATTGCGGGCGGAAGTCACTACGATGTAATCCTTTTTATAAATAATTGCCTGGAGCTGGCGTGTGCCTACTTTATAACTCAACTCGCCTTTCCTCCGCGCTTCATTTAAAAGTTCATCAGACAGTTCGTATGAAACCGTATCGTCTTTAAAAAAAGGTTGATTATTTTTGTCGTACACTCTGAAAAATTCTTCGGGAAGAGATTGGAAATAATTTCTGCGCAGGTCTTTGAGTAGATGAGCATTGATCTGTTTCACTTCCAGCAGCATGCGGGCATTGTTGATTGCCTTTTCCGTAAGCCGTATCCGAAAGGCCTGAAAGCGGTTGTATCGGGAGATAATATAGATCGAAGCGCTGAACGTGATCAGGATTAGCATTACCAGTGTGCTGAATTGGATCGTTAGCTTTTCTCTGATTTTCATATTGTAAAAATGAGCAGGTGTTTCTGCTCCTCTATCTTTCTACTAAGATAAAAATTATTCTTCAACCTTCATCACATAACCCAGACCCTTTACAGTATGGATCAGTTTTGGTGTATAATCTTTATCGACCTTTCTCCGAAGATAGTTTACATACACATCGATGATATTGGTGCCAGTATCAAAACTCAGGTTCCAGACATTTTCTCCTATATCGGTTCTGGACAAAACTTTTCCCTGGTTTTTGATAAAATATTCCAATAGAAAAAATTCCTTGGCAGTGAGATCGATTCTTTCCTGCGAGCGTTTTACTGATTTTGCATTTAGATCAACTTCGAGATCGGCGATGCGGTAGACATCTTTCTGCGACACCGAAATTCTGGGTCTCCGGCTAAGCGCGCGGATCCTGGCAAGGAGCTCTTTAAATTCAAATGGTTTTAAAAGATAATCATCTGCTCCTGCGTCAAGTCCTTCTACTTTGTTCTCCAACGTGCCAAGGGCTGTCAACATAAGGATTGGTACATCGTTTGTTTCGCGGATAGTTCTGCAGACCTGGATTCCACTCATCACCGGCAGATTTACGTCTAAGATAATAAGATCGTAGGGTTGCGTATTTGCTTCTTCAATACCAGCCTGGCCATCGGTGATGATGGTTGCAAGATGATTGTTCTCTTCCAATCCCCGTTTTATAAAGGAAGCTACTTTAGGTTCATCTTCGATAATCAGTATTCTCATTTTTGTTTCTGTTGTGAAACTCTAAAAGATCCTTTTTATAATTTTTTGGAATGGATAAATCCTAAATAAGGAAATCTTCATGCCGGTAGCTATTAGGGCTTGACGAAGGCCGGCAGGATAACATCCACAAGAAAATTATTGTTCAGGAATCCATCTTTTTTAGATAGTTTCTATTTCTATGGCTTGTGTAGGTTTATCAATAAAGGGTTGAATTTACCAAAGAATATAGAGAGCTGGATTAGAACAGCATTAGAATTCACATTAAAGTTTAATCCGCCTTTAATTTGTTGCAAACTACTTATCACTATTTTGCCCCCATGAAATTGAGTCTTTCGGCTAAGATCGTAATTGGCTTCCTGCTGCTAATCGTATGTTCGCTGGTGAGCTTTTGGGTGAATCTGAAATTGTCTTCCGAAGTGATTCGTAACTCAGAATTTGTATCCCGGTCCGAGGTGGTAATCCGCAATTCGGCCAATATTCACAAGATCATCCTGGATATGCAAAGTAGTTTCCGTGGATTTTTACTTACAGAAAACAAAATATTTCTGCAACCATATACCGACCGTCAGCAAGAGCTTGCGGCGCTTTTTGCAGAAGAAAAACAATTGCTAAAAGGCTCCCGTAGGCAACTGGGAAGATTGGAAAAGGCTGAAAAGCTCCACAAGCAATGGCTTGCTTATACCAATTCATTGGTGGAAGCGAAACTAAAAAAAAGAGAAAATAAAAGTTCTTCTGAAGAGTACGAAAATCTTTTTGCAGCAACCTTGCAGAAAGAAGTAGGGAAAAAAATAACCGACAGCATTGATGTAGTGTTGAAAGAATTTGATAAAAGTGAATATTCCCTGCGCCAAAAAAGGCGCGACAAACTTAATCATTCGATCGATGTTTCGGGTAAAGTTACCCTGATGCTGCTCCTGGTTACGATTTCTATAGGAATAGTCAGCGTTACATACATCACCTTGCATTTGCGTCACCGCATACGTTCGATGGTGAAACTAGCCGAAAGCATTTCGCAGGGAAAATTTGATTCGGTACACGATACTGCTAATGATGAGCTTACCAGCCTTTCGCTCTCGCTCAACGATATGTCGGGCAAGTTGAAAAAAAGTTTTACCGAGCTGGAAGCTTACGCATATGTGGTTTCCCACGATTTGAAAGAGCCTCTGCGCGGCATGTATAATCTCGCACATTGGATCGAAGAAGATTTTGGCAAAGAGATGCCTCCGCTTCTGCAAGGGTATATCGATAAGCTCAAAGGCAGGATCTACCGCATGGAGAGTCTTATCCGCGGTTTGCTGGAATATTCCAGGGTAGGAAGGGAGCCGGTGATCAATGAAAGGGTAGATACCAAAGAATTGGTAGTCGAGATCGTAGAAGCAATTGTGCCGAAAGAGTTTTTAGTAAAGACCAAAGGTCTGCCGGTGTTGATCACCGAACGGATACGATTGCAGCAGGTCTTTTCCAACCTGATCGGCAACGCGGTAAAATACCAAGGAGGAAAAGAAAGAGGATCGATAGTGATCTCGTGCAAGGAAGCAAGAGTGCATTACCAATTTACAATCACCGACAACGGCGTAGGCATTGAGCCGGAGTATCATAAAAAGATCTTTGGATTGTTTCAGACGCTAAGAGAAAAAAATCAATCTGAAAGTACCGGTATCGGACTTTCGATTGTAAAGAAAATAATAGAAGATAGAAAGGGTCAGATCTGGCTAAGATCAGAAAAAGGAAAAGGCACAAGCTTTTTCTTCACCTGGCCGAAGGAACCATTAAATTAAATTATGATTACAAAATCCATCCTGCTGGTAGACGACGATGAACTGGACGTGATAAGTTTTGAACGAGCCCTGGCCAAGATAGGACTGCCTATTACACTTTACACAGCCTTCAATGGAATAGAAGCGCTGGAGCTTTTGAAAGAGAAAAAAATCACGCCTGATATTATTTTACTGGATTTGAACATGCCAAGAATGAATGGCGTAGAATTCCTCGAAGAGCTGCGGAAAGACAGCACTTTCAATAATATTAAAATTTTTATCATGACCACCTCCAACGAAAACCGCGACCGTACGCACACCGAGGAGCTGGGTATTTCCGGCTATATACTCAAGCCAATGAACTTCAATGAAAATACCAAAAGAAGTTCGTATATGGATCATTTTATGCATTTCCAGATTATGAAAATTCTTAATCAGAATTAGAGAATTTACAAAATGATCAGAATTCAGTTCGCTCAGGGTACTCCGCAAACATTTCTCTGAAACAAATTTCAGGTTGCGAAAGATTCTGAAAGGATAGTACGCTAGTTTCAAATCCCAAATCCAATTTCCAAAGAAACTATTCAGACTTTTGGAATTTGGATTTATACAAACAACGGCTTATCAATAAGATTCTGTAAATTCTCTACTCCTGTAAATTCTGATTAAGACTTTTTTCCTATCTTTAACAAAACTGTAATAGTATGAAACTAACAATATTCTTCCTTGTCCTTTTCTTTCTTCTTTCTACACTGTCTGGCAAGAGCCAGTGGACAGCGGTAGGCGCAGGTGTTAAGCTTGAAGAAAAGGCTTCTGCCAACATCGATGCTGCTGCCACGATTCGTGCGCTTGCGGTTTATAAAGGTGAATTATACGCCGGTGGTATTTTCAAGATCGCCGGTGATAAGCCTGCAAGCAATATTGCGCGCTGGAATGGAAAAGAATGGAATCCTGTAGGCAGCGGTACGGATGGGAAAGTACTTTCGCTTTGTATATACAAAGATGAACTATACGTAGGCGGAGCATTCAACCAGGCCGGCGGAATAGCAAGTACTAACATTGCACGTTGGAACGGCCAAAGCTGGTCGCCCGTGGGAGAAGGCACTGATTCAGATGTTCAGGCGTTGTCGGTATACAACAATGAGCTCTATGCAGGCGGCGATTTTACAGAAGCAGGAGGCATAGCAGTAAAAAATATTGCCAGATGGAATGGCGCTGCCTGGCTTGCTGCCGGACATGGAACGAGCAACGAACTATTTTCACTCGCCGAAGTAGGAGGAGAGCTACATGCAGGAGGAGAAATGGAAGTGAAAGATGGAGAAGTAGTACACAATCTTTTTAAATGGAATGGAAAAAGATGGGCCGCGGAAGGCGACTTCGATGGAGAGGTAAGAGCATTGACTGTATACAACGGAAAATTTATAGCCGGTGGCGCATATGGAAAAGTAAACGATGAGCCGTTTTCTTTTGTAACAGTGCAAAACGATAAGATCTGGCAATCAATAGGGACGGGTATTGGCTCGCACACGCCTACACACCATGTGTCGGCGCTGCTTTCAGTAAATAATATTTTGTACATCGGTGGTAATTTTAAATCCTATTTTAACGACGATCACCGCGAAGCCAATAATGTGGCGCAATGGGATGGCACCAACTGGGCAAACCTTGGAAAAGGAGTGAACGGAGATGTATACAGCTTAGTTTTATACAATGGAGAAGTATATGCTGCAGGGAGCTTCACTAACGCCGGAGAGACGGCAGCCTTTGGTATTGCAAAGTGGAAACCATAATAATTATGAGTCATGAATGTTGAATTATGAATTTGCAGCTTTATTACTAACTCAACATTCATAACTCATAATTCAACATTATTATAAAAAAACAGCACTCCGATTAAAGAGTGCTGCCGGATAACCTACCTACACATAACCTGTATTATCCTACCAAAATCGATAACGTCACAAGATCCCCGGATACTTTTAAACCTTGTCGTTCTACGTTTGCTTTGTTCAGTTCGAATTTCATTCTATCATCCACCATGATGAAGTTGATACCGGCGCCTTTTTTAGCACCCGAACCAGTTTCACTGATGACCAGTACCGGCTTGCCGTTCACTTTGGAAGAAACCGTGCCAAGATGCGCGCTACTCCCTTCGGAGACGAAGATTAACTGACAGCCACTGAGATCAGAAGTGGGACTAAGTTTTTTGATCGTTACATTTTTTTTGGAAGCCGCAATATTTTGCAGTTCTTCCAGAATTGGAGAATTCCCTACAACGCCGATCACGTAATTGCCGTTGGCTGCGGGCCATTCAATATATTGTGTAAACTTGTAGAGAAACAAAGCATGCACTTTATAATTGATACCTTGCGCTTTGCCGCTCCATGAGATCATGCTGGCCACTATGGTTAAGGTGAGCACAGCAAGGTAAAATGTTGGTCTTTTCTTCATGGTTTTATACGAGTGAATGATATAGGGATTTATACGGATAGGAGAGGGGAATATTTATCTTACATAGAAGTTGCTTACGTAAGATTTGTCCCTGAAAATTCCTTCTGAAACTATTAAAATGGCTTTTTAGAAAAAAAATGGACTTTGTAGAATCTAAAAAGATGTACTTAAAAAAATGTATTAGCAGTTTAAACATGCTTTATCCACATCTAAAAAGCCTATGATCGATGTAACTGTGCATGGAAATCCTAAAATCTTACATGAGGGTAAAAGCAGTTATGACTTGAATTAAGAGTTATGAATTTTAATCTTTGTCTGTTGGAGATTCTTCGTTCTAAAGCATACATCGTGTAACAACATCACGGGCAATTTTTTTATATTTAATAGTATGAAAAAAGCAGTATTAATTCTCGCTTTCCTCTTTGCCTCAGAATTGGGGTGCGCGCAGCAGCTTTTTTATTTTAAAGATGCCTTTGCAACAGCTATCGCTGATACAGTTTATTACCCTGTGCATGGAATATTTAAAATAGACGAATCCTCTTTTGGGGCGTATAAAAATCTTCAACTATGGGTGTACGACGCGCGTGAAAAAGAGATCTATTATGTAATACAATCCATTTCCACCAAGGAAGAACTTTCCTACCTGGCAGAAAAAATGATCGATAAGACCTATGCTATGCTGATGATGCATCACGGACATGTTATCGCAGAAAAATGCGAGGAGAAAGATGTAGTACAGATATGGTGACTTGTCTGAACCGTGTAAATTCTGCAATAATCGTATCCTTTTATCTTTTGCTGCATTATGAGAGAAAAATTATCCATGAAAAAAAGAATTTTTCTCTTACTGACCTTTCTCTTTATAGGTACAGGGGTCGGTACTTCAACCGGTAGAAAATACCTTTGGCACTTCGCATACAAGACGCAAACCTCTTTTAAACGGCTCGCTGATCCTGCACAGGATTCAGTTGATTTTGCAGATCTGCAGATTCGATATCGTTCGTTGCGAGATTCTGTGGAAAGGCAGCGACAGGGTTTTTATAAAAAATATTTAACGGCTTCTTCAGAACAAAAAAGAAAATCAATTTTGTGCGAGGCTGGAAAATATATGAATAATGCACTTCTGGATGGTATCTACCCTTACTGGTATGGTACTACCTGGGACTTCAATGGTATCACGGAGACTCCGCGACAAGGACAAATCGCTTGTGGGTATTTTGTTTCTACTACTGTCAAACATATTGGTGTAAAAGTAAATCGCTACAAACTTGCTCAGCAGTATTCACATACTATTGTAAAATCACTTTGCAAAGAAGTAAAAGTACTTGCAGGTTTTGAAACGATGATGAATACACTCTCTCGACTTCCGGATGATCTATATGTAGTAGGATTGGATAATCATGTAGGAATGATCAGTAAAAAAGGCGATGATATTCAGTTTATACATTCCTCTTTTGTTTTTCCTTCGTATGTACAAAGCGAAGACGCATCTTCCTCTCCAGTACTGGCAAGCTCTACAGTATATGTACTAGGGAATATGACCTCTAACGAGCAGTTGATCAGATCTTGGTTGATGGGGGAAACAGTGAAAATTGTACCGTGAAAATTGCCTAACCCGTGATTTACGAGATAATAGGATTTATACGATGACTGGCAACTTCTTTTTATTTTGGCTATAATACTTCCATTCTGACTAAACCTCAAAAGCCTTTATATTCGGATCTTTAAAAAGTGCTTCGATAAATAAATGATGTGCGCGGTCTTTACCGGCGGCGATGAAGATCACGATGATCTCGTCGTGGTTTCGCTCTTGTTTGATACGAGTGCTGCTGAGGTTGAAGTTGCGGAATAATTTTTCGATATGAAGAATATGTTCGGTGTTAAGATCGAATTTGATTTTGTAATTCCTTTCCTGGTTCACCGTATCAATGATTTCCTGGAACCAGTTAAAGCCAAGTAAGATGATCATTACAATTGCCGTAACCGTAAAAGTAAGATGATATTGCCCGCAGCCAATTGACATTCCAAGCGCTGCAGATACCCAAATGGTAGTAGCAGTAGTAAGTCCGCGGATACTGATCTTATCGCGGTATATGGCGCCAGCACCGAGGAAACCTATACCGGTTACGATATTAGCGGCAATACGCGCCTGATCGTTGCCACCGCCAAGTCGGAGAGATAGGATTGTAAACAAACAAGAACCAACAGTCACCAAAATGACTGTACGAAATCCAGCTGCCTTGCTTCGGTACTCTCGCTCTGCTCCAATGATAGCCCCGATCAGTAAAGCGATCAGGAGTTTTATGACCTCATCGGTTAATACCTTGTTCATAGCCGTTTTAAGTTTCTAAGAATCATTCTCCTGTTAGTACGAAAATAGTAAATATTGAGTTGTGAGACTCAGTCGAAATTCTCTGTTTGCATGATGCAAAAATAAAAGCGAGCAAAGAATTATTTAATAATAATTCTTTGCTCGCCTCAGTATTATATAGAAAATTAATGATTAATAAGAAGAATCATCGCCCCGGTATTTATCTCTTCTATCCCGGTTGAATCCTTTGTTCTTGTTATTAAATCCTCCTTGTTTCTGTTGGTATGGTCCGTCTTTTCTGAAATTGCTGTTGGAGTTGTTAGAAAAATTTTTTCTCTCCGTATTTTTAGGACCGCTTTTTCTGTCTTTATCCGATTCGTTTACTACGATCTGACGTCCCATTACTTCTGAGCCGTTCAAGGCTTCAATAGCGGCTTTAGCTTCGTCGTCGTTTGGCATTACGATAAATCCAAATCCTTTATTCTGGCGGGTAATTTTGTCAACGATGATCGTAGCAGAAGTCACTTCTCCGAATGGTTCAAAAAGTTTTTTTAGATCTTCTTCTTTCAATTTAAAAGGCAGACTTCCTGCAAAAATGTCCATAGTTTAATATGTTAAATGTAAAGGTTTATGTTTTGTTTCTCCTAATGTACGAAAATTGAGGATGGTTAAAAAGTTAAATGAAAAAAGTTTAAAATTTTTTGATGTTTTTTAATTTCTTATGTCTTTGGAGCCTCTGCAAGCGATTTTTCCCCTAAGGCTGTAAGATGCAAAGGGTCAAAAACTTTAACCCTATTTTTTCTTCTCAAAAAACTCCTTTCGTACCAGCAACCGGAAAAGGGTTTCTGGCTTCATGGTCACCAATTCATCACCAGGTTCTATGATGGCGTAAATTCCTTTTGGCTCTTTGCTTTCGCCGTATACGCTTAGTTTATGGTTGGCCGAGGGATCAAGGTCGCTTACTTCAATGATCGCTTGTGGAGCATTTTTGCGCAGTGTTTGAAGGATGGCAACTTTATCTTTATAAATATAATGATCAATATTTACCTGGTCGAACTGCGAAAGGTAAGTAATTACTTTGGCAGAATCTACCTTCTTTACGCCTACCACATCAAAGGTTTTATCAGGATTCCAGCGGATCTCTACATTGCTGGCTTTGAAGGCAGGATAGGAAACGGTAATTTTTTGAAGACTGAGTGGAGTGCTTGTAAAAAGCTCTCTATTGCGCCAGCCGGCTTCGTCCATCTTGAAAAGATTGGCCATATCGCCGCTAAAGCCTGGTACGTAGATCACATAGGGTTCCGAACTTTGCTCGTCCATGTAATAAGAACTATTGGCATCATTGTCATTGGAAGAAAGCAGGAATGTTTTTTTCCAGCCGTCTCCTTCGGCAGTAACGCGGATTCCGCTTTTGCGAAGCTGATCGGCTACTTTTTGTTTGTTTTCTTCTGCTACGGGTCTTTTTACTTCTGCTTTAGAAAGACCTAGGATCATCAATTGAGTGAGATTTGTACGTGCTTTGTATTTTCCGTTTAGCATCCAGTTTTGGTTGCCTTTGGTAAGCACGGTAGTAAGACTATCATAACGCAGTGTTACCTTTTGCAATGAGCTGCTGTCGATGGCTACTTTTAAAGAAGAAGAGTCGCTTTTCCCGAAATCAGTATTTTTAAACAATACCAAAGCCGCTCCCAGTCCGGTGAAGACAAAGAGAAGGAAAAGAATTTTGATGCGGTTTGGTTGCTTCATTTCTTTAATGCTTGTTATTTCTCATACCTTCTTTTTCGCAGGTAAAATCTTCCTACGCCAAACAATACGATCACCAATACCGGCACGATCAGGTTGAGCAGTTGCCAGTAAAAGCGGTCTTCCTGGATGCCCAGTTTATCAAGCGGTCGCAGAGTGATCTCTTTTGCGCGGGCATTGATGATCTGCTGATCCATCAGGTAATCAACAGCGTTGAGGGCGAAGTCTTTGTTGGAAAATAAATAGCGCATTTCCACATTGTAGCCAAGCGGCACTGGCATCTTGCGCTTCGGATCAAATTCATTGCGGATCACATCAGCATCAGAGAATACAAGGATCTTGGAAGGCTTGCCTTGTGCGAGCACAGACTTGCCTGGAAGAGGTGATGGACGGTTTTTATAAAGACTTGTAAAGTTTCCTTCCAATAAATAGGAAACTGGAATATTCGATTTGGTAAATAATTCCGGATTGCTTTCTTTTTTCAACGCATCCATGCGAATCTCTGAAGGAGCGCTGATCTCGCGGCTGTTGGAGGAAGTGAAGACCAAGGGTGTTTTCACAATTCCAGTTGCTTTTACCGTATCTATGCTTCCGATAAAACGCGATTGAATAGCGTCAAGATTTTTGACGATCGGATGTTTGCTGAAATTATAGAGGATCGGATAATAAGGGAAGCTGAGCATTTGCACTTCACCATTCAATCCAGTCTCCACACGCGTTACGCCGCAACGAAGATCCTGGATCAGCGACTGGTTCAGGCGTACGCCATAGCGAAAGAAAAGATCGTCGAGATTCAGATCTTGCACTAATGAATACGTCACACCGGATTGCAAGCTGTCTTTGCGCACATCGGTAGCATCGATGAAAAACAAGGCCTTTCCTCCTTTTACAATGTATTGATCCAATACAAATTTATCAGTTTCGCTCCAGCGGTATTTTGGTCTTGCGATGAGTACGGCTTCAAAGCGGGAGAGGGCAGTGTCCTGCGAAAGATTGATACGCTCTACAGCGTAATTTTCGTTCAGTGAATTGGTAAGGTCCAGGATCTCTTCCTTGGAATATTCTCCATGTCCTTCGATCACTGCAAGGGTTTTAAATTCTTTATTGCTCAGCTTGCGGATCGCGGAGATCAATTCAAATTCTACGCCTTCTACAGATTGATTGAGTTGCTCTTGTTCGGGAAGCAGTTTACTTCCTTTGAGGAACATGACCGGCGCTTCTTTTTCTTTGTATGCGATCAGTGCACCGGGGAAAATATATTTTTCATTTTTTTGTCCGTTTTTCTCTTCTAAAAAATATTTAGGAGTGATGCCTCGCTGGGAAAGCTGGTAATACAGGCGCTCGCGGGTTTCTTTGTCTTCTTCCTGGTTTGGATTGGTAAAACGGTATTCAAGATTTCCGTTGGCATATACTTTAAATTCTTCCAACTTTTCCTGGATCGATTTTTTCAATCGCTCGTAATTCGGATTTAATTCTCCATCGAGAAAAACTTCAATGCGGATCTTATCGTCAATATTCCCAAGGATCTCTTTGGAAGCAGGAGAGATAGAGTAGCGTTGATCTTCTGTAAAATCCCAGCGGAAGAAATAGGTGGCGGTGATAATATTTACAAACAGGATAATGCCTGTAAGTAAAAAGAATTCTATGCTATCGGCGCGTTTCTTTTTCATTACCATTTTCTGCTCCCTAATACCAGGTTTGTGGACACCAGCATCCATAAGGTAATGCTGATAAAATAAACAAGATTTCTCGAATCGATCACTCCTTTGCTGAGTGCGTCGAAATGTGTGCTCAGGCTAAACTGGCCGATAAAATTTCGCGAGCCTTCCCACAAGTCCAGCGAAGCCAGTCGGCTGATGCCGTCGTAGAAGAAGTAGCAAACAATGAGTGAAACGATGAAGGAGAATATCTGATTGTTGGTAAGCGCCGAAGATAAAATTCCGATGGAAGTAAATACGCCGCCTAGTAGCAATAGTCCAATGTAAGAGCTGAACACTGCTGCTGAATCAATATTGCCCGGAGGATTTCCCAAGGTGTATATGGAAAAATAATAAATCAAGGTCGGAACCAGTGCTACAGCCACCAGTGAGAAGGCGGCGAAATATTTTCCAAGGATGATCTGCCAGTCAGAAAGTGGTTTGGTCATCAGCAGTTCGATCGTACCGTCTTTTTTTTCTTCTGCAAACATGCGCATGGTGATGGCAGGAATAAGCAGGAGATAGGCAATTGGGCCAAAAGTGAAGAGGCTTTCCATATCTGCAAAGCCAAAATCCATAACGTTGCTGTCGGGAAATACCCACATGAATAAACCGATGAACGTTACAAACACAATCATCACCAGGTAGGCAATGAGCGAATTGAGAAAACCTGCAATTTCTTTTTTATAAATACTAAACATCCGTGAATGCTAATAGGCTACGCAATTTATGAAAAAGGGGGAGAATAACATTCGGAAATTCTGGAGTATTTTTGTATTTTTAATAAACTGATATTATGGAAAGTAAAAAAATCCGTATTTATTCTTCACTGGAAGAACAAAAAGAAGCAGAAATTGCTTACGCGCTTTCTATTTCTCCCGAACAACGATTTAGAGAGGCTGTTATATTGATCAGAAAAGTTTATGGATGGGAGGAAGGTCGGAAATCTGAATATCCAAAGCATATAAATATTATACACAGAGGATGAATGCTTTTTTTGATGAGCATATTGCTGTCCTAAAGTCTCTTGAAGAGCTGCAAAAAATACAAAAGAGAAATAAAAAATACTGACTGGCTGAACTATTTTTTATGTTCTTTCACTTCCGACCAAAACGAAGCATGCAAACTCACTACTTCCCCAATCACGATCACAGCCGGTGAGCTGAGCTGTTTTTCCTCTACAATAGAAACGATCGTATTGATCTTTCCGATCGCTACTTTTTCTTCGGGTAAAGATCCGTTCTGGATAATGGCTACAGGAAGTTCGGCTTTGCCTTCTTTAAGAAAAATCTCGGTGATCTCTTTTAGTTTGGTCATACCCATCAACACAACCACCGTAGCGCTCGACTTTGCAGCAATGGGGATGTCGGAAGAAAGCTCGTGTTCGCGTGTAGTACCGGTTACTACCCAGAAGCTTTCGTTCAGTCCTCTTCTTGTGAGCGGAATGCCGTGTAGCTCGGGTACAGAATAAGAACTGGAAATCCCCGGAATGATCTCTGTTTCGATCCCAAAAAAACGTGCGTAAAGAATTTCTTCGTGTCCGCGCCCGAAGATAAAAGGATCGCCTCCTTTGAGACGCACTACGTGCCCATGTTTCTGGGCATTCTCTACGATGAGCGCGTTAATATCTTCTTGTTTGAATTGACAAACACCTTTCTTCTTTCCTACAAAAATTTTAATTGCTTGTTCGGGTACATGCTTCAAAAGCTCGGGGTGAGCAAGAGCATCGTACAGCACTACATCGGCAGCAGCCAGTGCCTTTACGCCTTTCACGCTGATCAGATCCGGATCGCCGGGACCGGCGCCCACAAGGGTGAGCCTTGGTGTTTTCATTTTGGGAATTAAAAGTTATGAGCTACGAATTATGAGTTATGAATTTTTAACTCATAATTCATAACTCATAATTCAAAATTATTTTACTGCCACTTGCTGATTGCGGTATTCCTTGATCTTGGAAACGAATTCTTTTGCTTCCTCCAGGTATTGAGCGGCAAATTCCTTGGTAGGTTCCTGCTCGCTCATACGTAGCAATTGTGTAGAGAAACTTCCGGAAGTAAGGAAGATCTTTCCCGTCTTCACTAATTTTTCTTCAAAATCGTTGATAATACCGATCTGTGTATTGCAGTTCACACCTTCCGCGGTAAGCATAGCTTTAGCGCCACTTACACAGGTGGAATAGGAAGAATAGATAGAATCGGCGTAAGCGCCTTTTTCAAATCCACGAATGGCCCATCTTAATTTATCTTCTGTATCGTTGATCAATGTAGATACAAGGTCTAGCATTACACCTGCGCATTCGCCTACGCCTACTTCTGTTACGTATTTGTCTGTATGTCCCCAGTCGATATAGTCAAGATCCTGAAGAGTAGAAAGCTCTGCAAATGGTTTCAGAAGTTTGTAGAAATACATTTTATCTGCCGCGATCAAACGTCTGTAGTAGTCGTTGAAATATTCGCCTTCATTTCCTTTTTCTTCGTAGTCGTTGAGAATTGCTCTTACTACGTCGGTGCAACGTTTGCTAGGAATTTTCACCACTTTGTCGGCCAATGATCCTGTGCCGTCGGGCTCTACACCACCGCCAAGCATTACCTGCATAGCCGGAAGCACGTAGTTACCATTTTTGATCGACATACCGTGGAAGCCAATATTGGCAATGGTATGCTGGCCGCAAGCATTCATACAGCCGGAGATCTTAATCTTGATATTTTTGTTGAAAATGATATCAGGGAATTCTTCTTTCAGCATATCTTCCAAGGCAGCAGATAATCCTGTACTGCTGGAGATACCGAGGTTACAGGTGTCTGTACCAGGACAAGCAGTGATATCGGCAGTGCTATCAAAGCCAGGCTCTGCAAGACCGATCACATTCAGTTCGTTGAACAAAGCAGGAAGTTCTTCCTTGTTTACATACTTCAGCAACCAACCTTGGTTTACCGTGATACGGATATCGTCGGAAGCATATTTTTTTACGATCGGCGCAAATTTGCGTGTAGTATCTGAGTTCATATCACCCAGATGCTGCTTGATGTACACGCCGTAGAATCCTTTTTGCTTTTGCTCAAATACGTTTGTTTGTACCCATCTGTCAAACTTGGTTTTGTCGGATGGCTCCTGCTTCACCAGATTTGTTTTCACAGGAGGAATCACCTCTGTATTCTGATCCAGGTTGTAGGTATATGTTTTTGTTTTTAAAGAATTTCTTTCTTTTTCCACAAGCGCCATGAATGCTTCCAGTCCGATACCGTGTACAAGATACTTCAGACGGGCTTTGTGACGTTTTACTCTTTCTCCGTTTCTATCGAATACACGGATCACGGCTTCTGTCAACGGGATCACCTGATCTTCCGGAAGGAATTCATAGGCAGTGAGCGCTAAGAACGGTTGTGCACCAAGGCCACCGGCGATAAGGACTTTAAAACCTCTTTTGCCGTTTTCAATTTTTGGAATGAATCCCAGATCGTGCATGAAACCGAAAGCGGAATCATCTTTCAGGCTGGAAGAAAAAGAGATCTTAAATTTACGGCCCATTTCCTGGCAGATCGGATTGCGGAGGAAATATTCGAAATGTTCGTGTGCGTAAGGAGTGACATCAAATGGCTCGTTCGGATCAATACCTGCAAGCGCAGAGCCTGTCACATTTCTCACCGTGTTTCCGCAGGCTTCTCTCAGCGTGATGCCTACTTCTTCCAGCTCGGCCCATACCTTTGGAGTATTTTCCAGTTTCACAAAGTGGATCTGGATATCCTGGCGTGTAGTGAGGTGAAGGTTATGAGAAGCATAACGATCAGAAATATCGGCGATGCGGATCAATTGATCGGGAGAAACTTTTCCATAAGGAAGTTTGATGCGAATCATTTGCACACCTTCCTGACGTTGTCCGTAAACGCCTCTTGCAAGACGAAAAGCACGGAATTTTTCATCGTCGATCTCAAGGTTGCGGTACGATTTGATCTTTTTGTTAAGTTCTTCAATATCGTCCTTGGCAACAGGATTGATCTGTTGAAGTAATTTTTCGAAATCAGGCGTTGTCTGGTTGTTTTGTGGGGTGCTCATCCTCAGCTTCTTTTCCTTTTTTGTTGATGAAATTGGTGCTTATAGGACTTATAATCTCTATAAACTTTGTAGGGTACTTCCTACAACACAAAATTAGTTATTTAAGGTTCCAAAACAAAAGGATTGCACGGAAAGTTGGTGCTTTGTTTGGGATTTATCGGACATCGCAGGTGGTAGTATATAGGGTGTCAGCAAGAGCAACAGCAAGAGTATAGAGATAAGTACTCTATACTCTTGCTGTTGCTCTTGCTGACCTTATGTTTTTAACTTCTCGGATGAAAACTATGGATCACCTCTTTCAAGTAATCGCGATCGAGGTGCGTGTAGATCTCAGTGGTAGTGATGGACGCATGGCCCAGCATTTCCTGCACGGCACGGAGATCAGCGCCTCCATCGATCAGGTGCGTAGCAAAGGAATGGCGGAAGGTGTGCGGGCTAATATTTTTTTTAAGCCGAATCTTTTGTGCTAATCTTTTGATAATGGTAAAGATCATAACCCGGGTAAGATTTTTACCTCTTCGGTTGAGGTAAACGTAATTTTCAAATCCTTTTTGGATGGGCATGTGCACACGAATTTCTTCCAGGTAGATTTTCATAAATTTGATCGCATCTTTTCCGACCGGTACGAAGCGTTCCTTGTTTCCTTTCCCTAGAATTTTTAAAAATCCATCGTCAAAAAATACATTGCTGATGCGCAGTTCCACTAGTTCGGAAACCCTTAGTCCGCTGCTATAGAGAGTTTCCAGGATCGAGCGGTTGCGCGCACCTTCGGGGGTTGACAGATCGATTGCTTCCAGGAGTTTTTCGATCTCGTGAAACTCTAAAGTATCGGGCAATTTTCTTCCCAACTTAGGGCCTTCAATTAAAGTAGAAGGATCATCGCTGATCTCTTCTTCGATCAGTAAAAACTTATAAAATGCTTTTACTCCCGATAAAATTCTCGCCTGCGAATGCGCGGCAAGCCCCATTTCATTGATGTCTTCGATAAAGTCCTGGATCTGTTGCTGGGTTACTTTTTGAGGAGTAACGGATACATTGGAATTTTCTAAAAACTGTCTTAGCTTTACGATATCGTGTACATAAGCTTCCACGGAGTTTCCCGAAAGAGAACGTTCCAGTTGAAGATAGTTTTTGAATTGTTTGATAAGAATATCCCAGTTCATATGGGTATAAAAATACAATAAAAAAAGATACCAGATACCGGATGCCAGATTCCGGATAAACTGACAATTATCTGGCAGCTGGCACCGGTATTCGTTTTAAATAATTACAATATGAAAATCCTAATCATCAACGGCCCTAATCTTAACCTGCTTGGCGTGCGTGAACCAAGCGTTTATGGCAATCAAACATTTGAAGAATATTTTAAAACACTTCAACAAAAATATCCTCAGGCAGGACTGGAATATTTTCAGTCAAACGTAGAAGGAGAGCTGATCAATAAGCTGCACGAAACAGGATTTTCGTACGATGGCATTATCATGAATGCCGGCGCTTATACGCATACTTCCGTGGCAATTCCCGACGCGATTTCTGCGATCAAAACACCGGTGATCGAGGTACATATTTCCAACGTGCACGCGCGTGAAGAATTTCGTCACAAAAGTTTTATGAGCAGAGTTTGCAAAGGTGTG